>JAESGV010000907.1_pt1 | contig 12803 bp, 15 predicted proteins | sample 9269781 | NCBI WGS metagenome assembly JAESGV01 (sample SAMN15741586, study PRJNA653496) | algae metagenome | isolation source: Tildeniella torsiva UHER 1998/13D and co-occurring heterotrophs from... | place: Slovakia: Slovak Paradise National Park, Hrabusice, Kosice Region | collected 2000-01-01 | reverse complement strand
GCTAGTGTTTCTCACATACGCTTCTTGATGATCAGAAACAAAACTGATGTTGATTCTTGTTCTAGTGGTTCTACAGTTGCTATGTTTTCTGATCTTAAAATACACTTTGGAGATGCCAAAGTACCGACTGAATGTGTAGATGATTTTGATAAAGTTCATGAGTACTTGTGTGCAGATGATCCATCTGGAAAAGAGTGTATCTTTGTCAAACAGTATGAAGATACTTTGGGGCGTGTAACACTAAGTGCTATTGCGTCGCTTGCAGGTGGTTACGTATTTGGTGTTCTTAGCACGTTAATTTTTACGTTCATCTTTTACATGTCGTGGTCAAGAAGGTCAAAGAGAAACAGAAACCCTTACTCCAAGGTATAAACTGTTGGTGGAGCAGGCATCAAGGTTTCACGAATCCTGTACAAAAATATTTTTACGAGACAATTACCATAAATGGAAATCTATTTTGAAGTCAAAAACACTTCGCTAAAACAACAAAATGGTGTCGCTTGCATCACTACTAGGTAGAAAGAAGCATAAGAGTAAAGCTCGACCAATATCCGCTGCCGATTTACCGTCGTTCATTCTAACGAAAGCTCCCATCCACTCTAAATTCTCAAAAGAGATCACACCCACTAGTATTGAGTCCTGTGATGAGCCATTATACGTTTGCGTACTAAGTAACAACACTCTTCACGACATGTTAAAAGAATTCGCTCGCGCAGAAGTTAGCATCGAAAACGTTCGCATTTGGGATGCCATACAAAACTATCGTACTGCTCCAAACTACGAAGAACGATTACAATTGGCACACCACATCTATAATACATTCCTAGCTCCGGACGCTCCAATGGAGGTGAATATAACGAAAAAGACTATTGAAGCAGTATGGAAAAACATTGAAGATGGATGCATGTGCGAGTGGTTGTTTGATCGTGTAGAGAAAGAAGTTAGAGAATGCTTAGAAGATATGCTTAAACGTTTCATACAAACGGAAGAGTATCAGTCTTTTATGGAACAATGTAAAAAAGAGAAACGAAAATCGCAGCGCTTCAGTCAAGTGTTGCAAGGATTTAAATTCGTAGATGTAAATATTTAATTTAAAAGTCATCTATGTTTTGTCAACTTAAAAAATCCTGTGTTACTGCACAAAGAGAATGGGTAATTTCGAGCGGAAAACTTGCATTGGTGTTTGTCAAAAATACCCCAAAGGGAAAAGCACACTGTGCTAATGAACAAGAACAATTCTCTACACAACATCTAGCAACAGTTGGGATCTAAATGCCGACGATAACGAAAAAGAGAGAATACGGATAGATAAATTGTTAACAATCACAAAAGAATCTATTTGGACACCAGCTAATCATGACGCACCACTATCGATGCGTCAGAAAAATTAAAAGTTCAATAAATACTAATTTATGCCTAGTGTTTGTACGTTGTTAATCCAAGTTATGTTCCGCCAACATAACCTTTTGTATTTCATCTTGTTTTACTATCAGTCCGTATTCAGAAGTATTTGAAAATCTAAAGAATGTATCACTCATGTTTTGGATTAATTCTACTCCAAATTGAGTCATTAAACCCTCTAACTCCTTGTTCTCATGCCCTTGATCTAGTACTCTTTGTACATTCTTGATAACATCTTCAGTTGTATTCACCTCGTTTACCGAACCTGACTTCATGTACATGTTCATCATAGTGGTAGCAAGTTCATATCGGTCAAAATCATTTGTAAGGTTTTCATATCGTTCAACATCACAGTATGCCAAGATGTTTTCTGAACAGTACTCTCTTGCACAGTACTTTTCAAACAATCTTCTTGCTTCGCCATTCTTGTTCAACAATTGGATAAGCACACTTTCCTCAGATCCTTTGTTAACTTGTGGTCCTCTGAGTTTTCTTACCGCTATGGAGACAATACATGTCATTCCTGAAATGAAAATAACAAATATCGAGACAAAGAAATAACTTCCTCTTGTTACAAGTATAAGTGCCGCAAACGCACCCAAGCTTAAATTGAGACCTGGGAGCAGTAGTAATATTTGAGCAATAATTGTGACTAGTAAGAATGGAATTGTGAGTACTGATATTAGTGCATCCTTTCTGAAACAAAGTGGATCGTGAGCATCTGAGAAGAAACCATGTATGCCAGTTTCTTTTGCCTCCATAATTATACCCCACAACAACATTCCTGCTGAAATAAGCACCAACAGTAGCATTACCACGCACGCTTGAATTTCGACGATGAGTTGACCTGTTAAGAACGATATCACGTTATAGTAACCCAAAAGTGAGAACAATACAGCAATAGCTGACTCTATGACAAAGAGGCTAACTGTAGTGCTTATGAGCGTTACACTGGAAGTTAACAATTTGTAAATTTTGAATTTCCACTCGCTTAGTACGTAGTTGTTGTTCACATCGGCTTGGAATAATCTCAATCTGTTCAGATTTGAAACCAGTGCAAATCTAAAGAATAAGAAACAAATAGTGTACACTAGGATAACATAAATCGCGAACGAAAACGATACTAAAAAGCTTCCTGTTAGTGCATTATATGCGCTTGTACCAGGTACTACAAACCATTGGTATAAATTCAGTAATATCGTTGCTAAAATGTGCATCACTAGCACAAATAACGGAGATGGCCATCGTGCTCGTAATGGTTGCTCTTTTCGAAAAATTATTACGACAACCACAGTAACGATGCGAATGATATTTAGTGGAACAACAGACACTCCAGTCTCAATACCGTTCAACGCAAGGTTAGCTTGTGTTTGGGCTGTGTAGTTCATATGAAGATGTCACGTGTCAATTACCTTTTGGCAGTTGGGCTCTTTGTTACAAGACTATTGTATTAGTTTATTCATAAATTTAATAACCACGTCAGCAAACACCCTGTTTCTTGCCTTTTGCATGATCACTTGTGGTAACAGCATCTCCTCTCGCTCTAATCGTGTTATTAATATTTTTCATACATACCTGTTACATAAACAATAGAATGATCTCTAGCGTATGCAATGTTTATCTTGTGCCGCTTTTCACGTAACTGAAACGGTAGATCATCCATATATGTTAGTTGACCCAGTGTTTGATACACGCCAGATGGAAGATCATCTTTTCTAGCATATATCTTGAATATTTGATCCACTAGCTGTTAAACTACAGTAACTACTTACGCGTTATTATCAACGTAGGATACGAGTGAACCACAGTAACTGGTTTTACATGTTCAGGAAGAATAATCTCTTCTCCATTTATAAAAGCTACTTTTCCACTTGCTATACAATTAGAAACTTTTTATCGTGCACAAACCTCGTAGTGTGAGCTGGTACGATACTTGTACGTACGGATCGTTTTCTCCTGAGGTTACAGTACCACTATCGATACATAATAAATCTCCATTTATTGTCACAGCATGACTTCCGGAAAAATCTTTTATTTTATGTCCAAGATCCAAACGATGGAACCCTTCCGCTGATAATTTGTACAAATTTGTTCCACTTAGTATCATCATGACATCTGTTTTGACTAACGAGTCTGATCGAGCTAATGTAAAGTTTGGATAGTTCTCTGCAACGCATACGAACATTTCAGTTTGTACACGAGTTGTTTTCCAAACTGATCTATTGTCGCAAAAGAAAAATGAAACATTGTATCCTGCGCATACTCGTTTCACGCGCAAATTGTTTTGTATGAAAAACTCTATTTTTTTGGGATAGACTAGGCGACCAAATACACTGTTTTCTACGCGCATGCCAAGTTGTAGTCCTTCATTAATTCCGCACGAGTATGGTATTCCGTTACTAGATAGGAATAACGTATGTGTTGCTGATGTAGAAATGTCAATGATGGAGTAAGGTGGAAAATAGGGTTGTAGAGGTATCCCATACGAGCGGAATAGGTCTTTGTACTCCTCTGTGAGTGGTATAAAGTGTTCCACTCGTTTTTCTTCTATTCCTAGTGTAAAGTTTACATTTGTTCCGCAAGAAAATATAGAATATACTGGTTGTTCTGCTACAACTCGGGGTGTATCGATATTATCTTCTTCGAATTCGAATTCTTCTGTGTCATCATCTTCTCTGTCCTCAAAATAATCACCAGAGTCTTCGGCTATGGGAGTGGAGATTAAGTCTTCCCCGTATGAACTGTCTGACATGTTGCGAAAGTTCCATTGCCAGTTGACAAGCCGTTAAAACAAAAACTGTAAAGGTGTTCAAGAAGCATACAAAGCTGCTTCAAGTAGGTACTTTCTCGAATACAGCCAATTTCGGTTCGGACCATCCCAGAGTGGGATACTCATTGCTCATAATATCTAGGAAAGAAAACGATCAATATGTAACTGTGTATGCTATAGACCCAAACAAATAACAAAACACTCTTATTAATGTTTCCAACCAGTTTTATGTCCCTCTTTATTATGTGGCTCCAAAAATCCTCTAAATACAACTTGATTCGACAACTGGTTTTCGCTTTTTTCTTTTGGGTTACCACGTAAGTACACCCACCGTGCGCCGTATCCTTGTTCAGTTCTTAGTTCAAAACAAGGAATGTCATGCGGTAAAAAGTATGCATTAATCCAAGAAATATTACTTAGAATTCGCGTTAGAACGAGTTCTGCATTTTTGTTCTTTTGTTGTTGATTTCCTGCTCCATTCCCCCAAAATTGATCGGTAATACTTCTGTGAAAGTGTTTATCGAGAGCACGTGCACCGACTGATAATTTGTTGTTATGGGTATCGTTTAACGAGTCGTAGAGTTGTTTTTGGCTTGGTGGAAAGTAGTTAATACTTGATGCAGTTTTTCTTAGTCGAAGAAGTGTTAATAGTCCTCGAATGCCGAGTTTTTCGACTAGTTGTTTCGTTTTTGCTAGTTTATCAGTCTCATCAGCGTTTACCGCGGCGATGGCAAGTGGAGTAAGCGTGTTAATTCTGAAATAGTTGTTAATGACTGGTTAACAAGTGTACGATTGGTAGTATTCTGCATCCTCGCCAACACTGTCACTGGTTGTCGAAAAGTTATGTGGAAATTTGCCTGTACTCGCCCATGTGTTTAGTGTGATTGTTATTTCATCGATAAATGGTTCTTTAGGATAGGTGTTTTGTTCGCCGGTGTACTGTTGTTCTGTAAGTGATAACTCGATATATTCTTGTGTACAGGGAATTCCGCAAACATCTTCAACCTGTGGTAGCACTGACAGAGACTGCAATATGAGATTTGCTTGCATCTTTTGGTTGAGCACTTACAAAGCTGTGTTTCAGTAAGCATTGTCGGAACCACAGATTCTATGCATGAGCAGATAGCGGATCATAGCCAATTGTGTAGACTAAAGTACAAATCAAAAACTTATTATTCGCTCGTAAGCTCAAAAAAGCTCAGAAGCAAAAATAGCTTGACAGATGACAGAGTTTTCAAGCTATTAAAACGTATCAGCTCATAAAATTAACTCAAATCAAAACAACAACAAAACAACACAACAACAACATGAGTTCAGCAGTAATGAACAACTATGCAGCACCAGTCAACAATGGTTATGTTGCCAAACCAGTACCAGGAGAAAGTGTAGTAACGCAAACTACAGTTACACAAACTACAACTGCACCAGTTTACGCCACTGAAAATAAGGGTTTCGCTACCTTTTCATCAGTATTCGGCATTTTGTCTGGTGTCGGCTACTGGCTTGGTTCAGTCTTGAACCTCACAGCCATGGCATTACTACTCCGCGATAGAAACTTTTACTACACAGAAATTGGAGGCTTGCTCATCGCAGGTTTCTCACTTTGGTTCATCGCATCCCTATTGAACTGGGTACCAAACTTTGGTGGTTTCGCCAAGAGAACTGGAGTCAACGGTACTCGTTCTGGTTACCACATTTTCAACATTTTCGCCAACCTATTGGCTGCCGTCTCCTTTGCACTATTCATCATCGGTGCCGCTTTGTGGCTCTCAAGATTCAACGACCCTAGATACGGTGGTGAAATCACTTGGATTGTCGCTGGTGGTCTCTGGCTCATTTCCATGATCATCCGTGATTTAGGTTTGAGATACGACGCTATGAACACCTACAAGGGATACCCAGTCCTCCCAACTACCGTTAACCAACAAGATACCACCGCCAAGAGAGCTCTAGGTGCCCACATCAGCTCAATTTGGTCCAACGCTTTGGCTACTGATGGTTACTTGATCGCCTCCACCTTGTTCTTACTCGGTGCTATTATGTTTGCCGTTAGAGGTAGATCACAAGAGCAAGACCCAACATGGTACACTTCAAGACAATTCGAAATCGCAGCTGCAGTTTTGTGGTTAGTTGGCTCATGCATTGTTTTCTTTGCTGCCATCGCTCACTGTGTTGCTCGTAGATAGATTTTTGTATTAAATATCATAGTTTTTTAGTTGTTGTGCTCACTTTGGTAACATTTCTTCAAATACACGTCTTGCGTTGCTTCCCATAATCTTTTCTGCATCTTCAACAGAGAAACCAGCTGCTAACAGTTGATGAGTGAGATGAGCAAAGTGACCAACGTGTAAGCCACAACGGACACTACCATCATAGTCACTACCCAAAGATACATGATCTACACCGATTACGTCAACTACATACTTAATAGTTTTGACAATATGAGGTACAGAAATATCTCCAATTGCTTCTTTGAAGAAAGTGACACCAACAGTGCCACCTAGCTCAGCCACAGCTTTAATTTGCTTGTCATCCAAATTACGTGGAGTATCAACAGTACCTTTAACACCAGTATGTGATACAATCACTGTTGGCTTGTTATACTTGTGTTTCGCAGAGTCATAATCTGCTCTCTTTTGTTTTACAATCTCAATAATGTCCCAGAACAATGGTACTGAAGCATGTGCCAAATCAATAATCATGCTACGCTCAATAACACGCTCTATAGCTTTTTTACCAAACGCTGTAATGCCATACTTTTCAGAACCATGTGCACTACCACCAAACAATGTATCAACAAAGTGACTAACACCAAACATACGAACACCAGCGTCAAAAAGTTGGTCAACCTTGTTGACATCACCTTCAAATGCTTGAGCACCTTCAATGCACAATAAACCACCAACTACTTTTTCGCCATTTTTTCTTTTTTTCAAAAGTGTATCCAAATCGGAACGTGATTTAACCATGATGAGTTTACCACCAGAAGACGCTGCAGTTTGTTCTAATCTTTTACCTTGTGCAATAACACGGTAGAAACTTGAAAACCATGCGGTGTATGGGTACTGTTGTGCAAAATGTAACAAACCAGTGATATCAGTAATGTTACTGTTTGTTTCCATGTTTTGCATGGCAGGTACTTGGGTGACTGTTGCGAACACTTGCAGAGCGACATTGCCTTGTAGCATACGTGGTACATCAACATAACCGAATGGAAGTGTAGAGTTTAGGATAGAGCCGCGATGCGGCCATAGGAACGTGTCGGCATGTAAATCAGCGACAAAGTCGAAAGTTTTGTGTTTTTGTTCTGCTGCGGCAAAGGTCCATGAGGACTCTGGAGCACCGCGTAGAACTGGTTCTTGTGGTGGGAAACCATTTGTGGCGAAATCGGCGAGTTTTGGAATAACTACGAATACCATTCCTGCTGCTAGTGATGTAACAACTGTCGCGAATATGACTGCGTAAGATACGTTTGGTAGGTCAACACGTACACCCTTCTGTTGTGGTCCTGTTTTTGAGGAGATTGCAGAGGTGGTCATGTACTTGAACACGATGTACAGCGTGCGAATTATTGTACCAACTGTACCGAGCACTATCAGTGCAAAAACAGCCAAGAACGCAGGTATTAGTAACGACATGACGAACTTGTTTGCTCGGTTATTTTACAATAGTTTACACAGGTTTACGATGATGCCTGCCCAAAGCATTAATGTTAAGGGATTTTCTGCTCACTCTTACGTGGCATGTATCGAAGAAAAACGACCAGGTTCTATACGAGCTATTAATAATTCAACGATGAGCAATGGTCGCAAACATTTTCATTCGACAACATCTCTAATACCCGTTTATAGATAGAAAAAGAATCTATATTGTTTTGACTTGTTGTTGAGCGCAAATTCATATTGGAAACCTACAAAGATGGTGCTGCTTGCCGTCTTACCGTTTGAAACATTTCGAATGTTCAAGCTTCCAGTACACAAAAGCCAGTTGTAACATATAGTTTATTCGTACAAACAAAACAAAATCAAAATGATCGCAAAGCTACTCGTAGTTGTCGCTATCGCCAACTTGGCATTTGCTGTTGATCCAGAAAAACCAAAGAGTCTCTTTCGAACTGGTACAGCATCGTTCAACGTCACCCTACGTGAACCTTACAAGAACCTAGTTCAAAATTACAGATTAAACGCAGAAAAGCAAGTGGCAAGAGTGGATTGGAGCGAAAATGGCTTAACAGGAGTGTTTGTACTTGACTACGTTGCCCAGAAAGGATACAACATTATAGGTACCAACAGCTCTATTGTCTGCTTCAAAATGGTACCAGGCCCGTCGATCTTTACTCAAGACTTTTTCTCAAGAGCCACATTTGCCGGCGTCAAAGCTATTGATGGAAAGATTGTTAACGCATGGGTGGGAACAAACATCTCTCCTAATGATATCATTACATACATGGATACCTTCACTGGTGCTATTTTCAAAGCAATCTCAAAAGATTCGATTGCATCTGTAGATTACAGTGATTTTAAAACTCCAGACCAATCTTTCTTTACTGTGCCCAAGGAGATAGAGGTGAATTGTAGGGAACCATCAACAGAGCCACCAAGCAACAGAAAGAGATCCCTATTCATGCAATGGGCATAATAAACAACAGTTGTAACGCCAGTTGACTAACTTTCAATACAAACCAACGCGATAATCTCATTAGATAAGAGGACTATCTGGAGATGCGCTGCGTGAATATGAACTTGGTCATAAACCTTGGATCCGCTCATCAATGCAAGGCAAAACACTCTTAAATCTCGAACAATTTAATATTAAACCAGTTATTGAACGGGTTCGAACGCGAAGAATAAACTTGCAGCTATTGCCACATACAAAGTCACAAATGTACAATTACCCACATCAAGTAGTAAATTTTGCATCCTACAAAGCACTACAACTAGATTTTTCAAAGAATGCACACGTTAAAAATCATAATTGATGAAATATTCGATGTTGAAGAGCTAGATCGCAAGTTAAAGGATCACGCTATCACAAGCTCTACGTTTTATAGAAAAGAAGACCAATTGGAACAACTTTGAATTAACGAACAACAGAAGTAAAGTATGAGAATTTAATATTATTTACATTGTTATAATTTGTATTTACAAAGTTAAAGCAACTACAAGAGCTGTAACTACAAAACTGACAATACCAACCAAGCTCAAAGCTCCGTTTCTAACAGCATTGTCACTTGATCCACTTTGGTTCTCAGTTGGTGTGTTAGTAGTACCAGATGGTGAGGAAGAGCCATCAGATGGTGAATTGGAACTTCCGGGTGCGCTGGAACCTGCTGGTGCGTTGGAGCCTGCTGGTGTGTTGGAACCTGATGGAGAATCAGATAGCTTTGGATATGCAGTTGTAGTTGGGTTGTTGTATACTGGTGGGTTGTTTGGATCGCAAACGTCACCAGAAGCTGGGTTGAAACATCCTTCACCACAAGCTACGCTTTCTGGATCGCAAATGATCTTGTTACCACCTTCAGTCTTCAAGCAAACTTGATATTGTGAGTTGTAGCAGAATTCACCGCATGTGCTATCACCAGCGTTGCATCTGAGTTTGTTACCAGAGGCAGTGACCAAACATGAGTGGTATTGTTCGTTGTAGCAAGTATCACCACAGATCTTGTCACCAGCATTGCAGTTGACTTGGGCACCAGCGTCACTGACGAGGCAAGAGTGGTAGGTTGGGTTGTAGCAGAGTCCGTTGCAAACAGCGTTACCAGCGTCGCATTGGATTTGGTTTCCGTTTCCGGCGTCCAAGCATGAGTGGTATTCTGGATTGTAGCATAAATCGTTACAGATCTTGTTTTCAAAGTTGCAAGTAATGTTACCATATGAAGCTTTTTGGCAGTTTTGGTAAGCTGGGTTGTAGCATGATTCACCGCACATTTGATCACCAGCGTTGCAAGTAACTTGTTTTCCGGAGTCAGTAGTTAAGCATTGTTGATGAGTTGGATTGTAGCAGTAGGTGTCGCATACTTGATCTCCCAAGTTACATGGAATTTGTTGTCCACTTGGTAGCGTCATGCATGAGAATTGTTTGGGATCTTGGCACCATTGGTTGTTGCACACTACGTCACCATTGTTACAAATGATGGCATCAGTTGTGTTTTTGATGACGTTACAGGTGTATAGATTTGGGTCGTAGCATACAGGACCGTATTGCGATTTGCAACACAGGTCACCGCTGTTACATCCAGGGTTGCAATCTTGAGCGTGAATCGAGGCAATAATAAAGACTATGGCGAGTATTATTTGTTTGTACATTTTGTTTTTGTGATTACATTATCAGTGAGCAATTTCTCTCGTATTTATATTTGCCGTGCGAGTGCTTTCTTGGTATTTTTACATTTGAAATCCTTTATTTGGTAATGTGGCCGTCAAGTTAGCACGCAAAAGATATTCATGCGAAGACGCACAAAGGTGGTAAAGCACGGATTTTGTGAGCTTATTTTACTCAAAACGGAATACTGTTGAATGCAATCTTGTTTACATTTACCAAGGACAATCTAACTTTATTTTGAACTAAAAAACGCTTGATTTATCATAGAATGTCTCGTGAATGCATCAACATTGTTTATCTTGATTCTGTCGTGAGCTGATAAGGTACTTCCAGCCACGTAAATTTCATCTGGTAAATTATCAAACGCGATACCCTCTACGACTCCATCAACTGCGTACCTGAGAGTATGTTGTTCCATATCGATAATCATGCCAATACGCCGTGATGTGCGAGTTGACATTCGAGCCATGTAAGGTTTATCGTTCATCGTATGATGTAGGGTCCCCTCGACAACGTAGAGTCCCCAACCATTATGGTGGTGAATGTAGTCTTTTGTTGAAAAATCTTTTCGCACAACACCTACAAGTATCTCAGCTACACACGACTCTAATTCTATGTAATGCACGCCTCTAGTAATAGGTTCTATTGTTCGTGCAGTAATCCAAGAATGGGATTCTACTTGAACAAATTCTTTTCCATCTTCATATACTTTGTAGAGCGGCGAAGTGTTCCAATGAAAATCTATAATCTGAAAATATGTTACCAGAGTACGTGAGAAAGCACTAGCTAATTTGTCTACAGAGAAATCAAATTTATCTTGCGTTACGAATACGATATCACCTGGAACTATTGACGTAGCATTGCGTTTGTTTGACATGTTTAGCAAGTTGACTATTACTTTGCAAAGTAACTAAACTATGGAGCGAACTACCACCTAGCAGCACCTCGAACTCAAGAAAAACTAGTTTAATGAGCACTTGCTTTTCTTTTTCAAATTCTTTTTAGAATGTAACATTGAAAATCGCGTGCTATGATTTATCTTGATTTTTTCACCAACACGCAGTGTACTTCCAGCTACATACACTTCGTTTGGAAGATTATCGAATGCCAACGGTTTTATATCTCCATCAACACTAAATGTTAACGTGCGTTGCTCCATATCTATTATCATTCCTATGCAAATAGGCTCGTTGGATTTTATTTGTATAGGCGGGATATATGGCTTATCGCTTATCGTATGATGCAACGTTCCCTCGTCGACAAAAAGCCCCCACCCGTTTTTGCTGTGAATATAATCATTACTATTAAAATCTTTCTCTACAACTCCTACCAGTATTCCATGCGTTTTTATTTCTAGCTCGATGTAGTGTATGCCTTTTGTTATGGGTTCTATTGTTCGCGCTGTTACCCATGAGTGAAATGTTTCTTGGTAAAACACTTTCCCATTGTCTGATATTGTGTAAAGTCGCCCTGGATTCCAATGCAAATCGATTGCTTGCAAGTACGTTGTCATGTGTTGTTTGAAACCTACCGCTAATTTGTCCACTGAAAAGTCAAACCCATCGCAAGTCGTAAAAACGATATCGCCTGCTACAATAGATGTTGTTTTGAATGTAGACATGAACTTTGTTTGCTTGATAGTTGACTTTGACATTTTATTTCAGGATCTTGAAAATGCAGTTATCGTCTTCTAATGATACGTACTATGAATGGCGTTACTCCAATGGTCAACATTATGCGTAGTGGTTGCGTCAATTTTGTCAATATCCAAGCTAATGCGATACTTGTAGCTCGTTTTGTATTCTCCAGTTTGTCCGTATCTATATACGCATCTAGTTTCAATTTTTTAATCCATTTTTTAACATCGTCGACGGTAATCAAACCGTAGTCTATTGCCATGTACATACACGCCCACGTAAAAAAGTACAATGAAAAGTGTACTGTAACACCTATCGCGCCATATTCTTTCAAGAACTGTGTTATCTTATCACTCCCAAATAGTTTGCTGATCGTTTGCATTATTACAACTGTTTTGTCAAATTATTTCCAACTAATTCAATGTCCGGCTACTACCAGTAAATGTACTACTGTCAAGCGGTATTTGTTTCGTATATTTCTAAAAGATTAGTAGATTTCGTCTTCAATCTTGTAACAACCAGAGCTATCTTTAGCCAAACGAAATTCAACCGCTCAGTCACATCAATTCACAAGAAGCCATGCAAGCTTTACCAGAAGTTGATAATTCATTAACTTTTCACTATGACCAACACTACAAAGGTGACGAGAGCGAGCGAATCAACGAAAGAACGCT
>JAESGV010000906.1_pt1 | contig 12813 bp, 12 predicted proteins | sample 9269781 | NCBI WGS metagenome assembly JAESGV01 (sample SAMN15741586, study PRJNA653496) | algae metagenome | isolation source: Tildeniella torsiva UHER 1998/13D and co-occurring heterotrophs from... | place: Slovakia: Slovak Paradise National Park, Hrabusice, Kosice Region | collected 2000-01-01 | reverse complement strand
CGCAGCACGTGTTTCTGGACCAACTGAAGATAACGAGAACGATATGTGGATTTTGGCTTCCTACGTCAAGTACTTGGCAGATAAAAAGAAAATTGAAGTTGAAGATGAAGATGACGATTCAAACCAAGGGAAGAAACACTACAAACTCAACAAGAAGTGCGTCATTGCATTGCCAAAAGTATTCAATCCAAATCAGATACATGCCAAGGGAAGTCAAGTTTTGGCCATGTTCCCTAATACGACAACATTCTATCCCGCGATAGTAGATAGAGAAGCGTCAAAACAAAGCAACAACTTTTATGGACTAAAATTTGAAGATGATGAAGAAGGTGGAAAACTTGTTTCACGCAAGGTTAACTTTAAGTATGTGATACCGCTACCCAAAAAATAACAAAAGTTTTAAACACAAAATGTTGTTTACATATTAACAGTTACATGGAGGTGACAAAATGGAAACCTGTTTTTGAGGCTAACGTGGCTACTTAGAGGTGGTGAATATGCGGATTACATAACGGTCGTAGTGTATGTAGGTCCCCAAACGTTCTCTTTCATCTTCGCGAATCTCGCGAAGGGGCTCTTAGGACTAGTAGGACTAACTGGGCTTGAGTAACTTTCTTTCGGGGTGTGTTCTCTGCGTTGATGCACTATTTTCATGGAGTCCATAGAAAATCTTCGCGATGTGTTGGAGTCAAACTTGACTCGTTCTATTCTGTCGCTGTGTGGTCGCGAAAGCGTTGATGTATTAATAATCTTAGAGGTTTGTAGTCTATGCTTTCTTAACTTCCTATCATCAGAACTCTCGCCAGTATTCCTGTGAGGTTTGGGTGGAATTATTTGCGTTAGGGCGTTTATGATGTCTTGATTCTCTTGATGCAGTCTTTTTGTGAGCGTATTTTGTTCATTTAGTTTCTGCAAGATGGATTGCAAAGTAAAAACTACTGCCGCTTGTTGAGTGCCGTTAATAGAGGCCAGTGCATTTGCCAATGCTGATGGTGTTATCTGTTCATCGTAACCCAAGTGTGATAGAAGAGCGAAGCTCATATCTCGAGTGTTGTGGTGTGTGTTCATTTTTTTGAAGGTGCAGCAAATTTGGAATCTTATTAATATTCTCCTACCCGTTTTGCTTGAGTGGACTCATGCGGAATAATCCCAACTAACCGTCTGGATCTTTAGATCCTTGACAAAAAACCTCTTTGATTGAGATTCAGTAAGTTTTGTGTTATTTATACTAAAGTTCAAATGCATTCACTATAAGTTGACATGCGACGCAGAATCTTCTTCCGTCTTCATAGATTTGCATTCCACATTGCTCATAAGCGACAAATTGCAAGCCGCTGGAGAATAGCTGAATTGCAGTTGAACCGTTGACTGCTCTTGCGTTGTAAGAACCGGTTAAACATGTACGCACACAGAGGTTCTTCATTAAACTCACCATTGCCAGATAACCCGGCGATTCCCGCTGCCACCATTGAAGAAATTAAATACTTGTGGGAGAGTTGCCAAACAGAACGAGCTTGCGACTTGTGTCAATATATAAGCGATTTATTCCCAAAAAATGCACTCGCACACTATTACTTGGCTGTGGAACTGCTAAGTCTAGACCGTTTAGAAGAATCCCTTCAACATTTTGAAGCCGCTTTAACTTACTACGAACCAAAGAAAGGTATAGCAATAAGATCGCTTTGGTCTCGTACTGGGGAAGTACTAAACAAACTAAACCGATCCAAAGAAGCGATACCATATCTAGATAAGGCCATAAATATTACAAGAAGAAATAATTTACCTCATGATCCTCACTTGGAAAAGGCGCTCGCGTTACTCAACACTGGAGAAGCATACGAGGAAGCGTTAACACTTGTCGATCATAGCATTAAAACACGCCCACCAATCGCACTAGCATTAAATACCAAAGGTTGTATCTTGCGCAAGTTGCAGCGCTTTCGGCAAGCAATAGCGGCGTATGATAAAGCAATAGAACTAGATGACGAAGACATTGTACTGTATAACAACAAATCACTAGCGTTAATCGAGTTAGAAGAATATGAAAAGGCGATTGAGGTGATAGATTCTGCGATACCAAAGAAAATACCAAACGCAGTATCGTACTACTTGAGAGGATTCGCAGAGTTCAAAATGGGTAATTTTGATGTCGCAATGGAAAACTATAATCTATCATTATCTATTGATCCAAACGATAAGAGAACAATTGCGAGAAAGAAAGAACTACTGCAAGCAATGGAGGAAACACACGAACCACCAAAAAAGAAACGAAAAACATAGTTACAACATGTCTAAATCTCTTTCTAGGTTCCGTCGTCTACACCACCCAAAGTAGGACTTACATCGTACATGAATTTGGCCTTCATGAAACATGAACATCATAAAGATAATATACATGACTGTTATAGGTAACAATGCAGAAAACCACAAGTACCTTCTTGCAAACTGTTCCAGTGATATCATGATTTCTACAATGAAGAGACTTAGTATGAGTAAAATAACCATAATAAATCCAACTGCAACAATGTCAAGTCTGAATCCTCGTACCATGTTGACTACAATTACAATCATTGCGATCGCTGCTGCACCTTGTAAAATGTAAAAAGGGATGAACTCTATGTACACAGGAACTTGTGTTGGATAATCACCGTTAGCAGCCATAAGTATTGTACTAATACCAATTAACGTTGGTACTAGCAAGTACGTACTAACTCGTAAAAATTTACCAACAAAAGAGGCGTAACTTTCTCCTCGTAAATAGATAATTGAACCAATGACTCCACCTAGTAGTCCTGCACCAACAACAATATAAGTTGGTATCATGACCAAAAACCATGATATCGTGTAACGAGTGTAGATGAACTTATCATCTGGTGGGAACACTGGTAATACTCCTACGTTAATGAAAACGAGTACTGACTGAATTGAACCATAAATACACAACGCTAGTGCGATCGCACCGAGCATGTTGTCGTCTGTGAACTTGTGTACAGTTGCAAGGTGAATGAGTTGGTACATGACGAATAAAACAAGTGAGAACAGCGTGACCCACAACGGTATGTACACGTAGCGTTCTAGCAGTGCAGGTATTGGGTCTCGTATTGCTAATAGTATAAAGAACGTCGCTAGTGATAGGAAGAATATGTGTCCGCATATAAACATTGCTAATGGCATGCAGCCATACCGCCACCCTAATGTATATTCCGCATTCTTTCTGAAACGACCTAGTTTTAGCATGCGGCGATGTCGCTGTTCTGCTTTCCATAATTCTTTTTTATAGTCAATATAGTATCCTCTGTACACTCCCCGCTTATCGGGTGAACGCTTATGTTCATTCGGTAAAACAACTCTGTACTGCCACACGGTATCGCTTATGGCTGCTGAGTGCCACGTTTTGGACACCTGTGTGATTGTATTAATTTCTCCAACAGGAACGAAAGACGCAATGTGCTCTAATATGTCAGTAGGAAGACTGTTTGCATCCATATTACAAACTTTTGGTAAACCAGCAACTGTCATGCTTCAATACATCAACAGTCTGTACCAATCGTGTTATAATTACTTCTTTTTCAACTGTAATCCTACAAGTATAACAATACTAGTATCTGGACAGCAAAATGCAGGCATAACGACATTCTCTACGAAAGTCACCAGAAATGAAATATTTGTTGGTGCCACTGTTCGGTGTAGATATGAAAACATAATAGTAGATGGGTGCAAGATCTTATCAAGTCAAGATCCATTTTACCGGCCTCAATGTAGAGAATTAAATCTTTCCCAAGCTGACGCTATAATTTATTTAGTTGATGAGAGTGCACCTGAAACATACAAATCAGCACTAGATGATATTATCGGTTTAATCTCTAGATCAGAAGTAAAACCAATTCCAATCGTTGGTAATAAGATCGACAAAGTCAAAGATGGTCAAATGGAACAGTTCAACGAAACATTCTCGGTTGAATCGCTAGTGCTAACAAACGCGATAAAGGTTACGCATTTTAGTATAAAACTAGGTACGTTCCCGCTTGAAAACTATAGGTGGTTGGTAGACAAAGTTAAAGACAAACATCTTTTATACGCAAGACGGTTGCCAAAAGTTTCCAATACATCATTATCAATTATACTAAATGCGCGATTTGCAGATGTTGTAGTAAAATTTTGTAGATGAGTTGGCAAATTATAAGGTGGTAAGATGGGCATGTAAACTTGAGAATGAAATATTCTCCATCAAATCTGCTGATGCGTTTTATTTTACTTATATCCACTATTTAATAGCTGCCTTCTTTTACATTCTTTCCTATTATTCATTCTAACCCATCTGGATCCAGAAGCCTTGTAAAGGTTACAATGTTTCGCACGTTCACACAAAGAAGCTTCTCTACACATCGAGTGCTCCTCAAAGAAGCGCCAACACTTGTTTCAGACCTACACAACAGACTATCGCAATGTAAAATAATCACAGAAACTATATCTAAACGCGTACAACTCGACAAAGTAGATGCACGGCTAAAAGAAATATCAAATCTAACAGAACAACCAACGTTTTGGCAAAACTCCAAAGAAGCACAAAAAATAATGAGAGAACAAACCAATCTAAAAGACATGTACGATTTTGTGACAAATACACGCGTTGCAATTTCCAATAATGAAGACTTGCTGACGATGTCGATCGAAACAAATGAGAACGAGTTGATAGGAGAAATTAACAACAAAATACAAAAGCTACATGCACAGTTAGAGGAACGACAACTCTACATGCTTATGAACAGACCAAATGACGAGTGCGATTGTATAATAGAAATCCATCCTGGTGCAGGAGGAACAGAAAGTGCAGATTGGGCAGAGATGCTTATGGAAATGTATCACAAGTGGGCAATAGACCAAGATTTTTCAGGTATGTTAAATGTATTGCAACTCACACGAAATAGTCACAATAGAGAGTTCAAAGAAAGAAGTTGGTATTAAACAAGCAACAGTTATAGTATCTGGAAAGTATGCGTATGGATGGCTACGAAGAGAGCGAGGAACACATCGTTTGGTACGACTTTCACCTTTTGATGCAGCAGTACGTATTCGCAAAATTTTCTAAACATTTAGAACAAACGACATACTTCTTTCGCAAGCGTAGATGTAATTCCCATAATAGATGATAGCATAAAAGTTGAGATACTACAAAAAGATTTAAGAATCGATACCTATCGCTCGCAATGTACGTGTACGCTTTTAATCTAACAATTCGTAGCTGCTGGTGGTCAACATGTGAACAAAACAGATAGCGCAGTACGTATCACGCACATTCCAACAAATATCTCCGTACAATGCCAATCGCAACGATCGCAACATCAAAACAAAGCAACTGCGTTAAAGATTTTAGAATCAAGATTGTATGAAATGGAAAATAAGAAACGAAATGAACAAAAGTTACAAGACAAATCGTCACTTGATGAGGCTACGTTCGGAAATCAAATTCGATCGTATGTGTTGCAACCATATAAAATGGTGAAAGATTTGAGAACTGGACATGAAACAAATCAACCAGAGCAAGTGTTGCAAGGTGGACCAGAGCTAACTCGCATATTAAAATCGTTGTTAATGTACTTGTACATCTGCCCAACTTTTGGAAGCACGTTGGTTCTGTGTTGAAAAAGGCATCAATAGCGTCATGCAATGCATTTGTGGAGCCAATCTCTTCGTACTTTCTAGATACCATGGCCTGCAAGCCACTTTCCAGAATCTTAACAACTTGTTTGTTACCCTCTTTGATTTTATCTTCAATCAAATTGATCACTTGCATATGTCATTGTGCTTCTTTTTGTCACTGAACTTCAAACACAGTTATAAAGTCCTTGCCCAAAATAAATCTATGGAATAATTTCGATAATTACGGATTTTGTTAACTTGTTTATTTCGAAATTTTACTCAAAGATCGATCATTCTTATTCTAGTGGTTCTCTATTTTTAATATTCTTTGTTAATACTCTAGTAATGTCTTCCTGCGTTACCGGCTATCAAGTTAATTACTGCAATTCATCACCATACCTTATATAAATAATCATTCATTCCAGCTTCCAAGCCTTTATCATAGTATTCTTTTCTCGCATTTCCAGAAATTCCAATAATTATAGCATTTTCTTTTCCTGTTTGCGCTTCATACTCTCGTATCTTTTTCGTCGCTTCAAATCCATCCATTCGTGGCATACTTACATCCATAAGTACCAAATTGATTGAAGAATTGTTTGTGTACTTTTCCACAGCTTCTACACCATCACTGGCAGCGATGCTTGTGCAACCAGCCTTTTTGACCAATTGTACAAGAATTCGTTGATTGATTCGATTGTCTTCACATACAAGTACATTAAAATAACTAAACGAATCTGGTGTTACGATTCGTTCCTCTAGATTGTTCTTTTCTATGATTTGTAAATCTGTTGGTTTCTCGGAAATCATGTTAAATGTAAAACGTGACCCTTTTGACTTTTCGCTTGTTACAGAAATAGTTCCTCCCATGATCTCAACCAAATGTTTGGAAATGAATAATCCTAGTCCTGATCCTTCATAATCGGAATATGTTCGTTGTGTGATTTGTTCGAAACGATTGAACAACTGTGTCATTTCTACCTCTGTCATTCCGCAACCTGTATCTTGAACGGAGAATATAACTTCAATTTTCTCACCGAGATCTACAATGCGCAGTGAGATGATTATACTTCCATGCGCAGTGAATTTGATTGCGTTCGAAACCAAGTTGATAAGAACCTGGGAAATTCTTGTTGCGTCACCAAGTACAATTGTGTTTTCATCTTGGATGTCCGCCTTATACTGAACTTTCTTTTTGATCATTTCACTTGAAAACATTTGTAAAACAGTGTGTACAATTTGTGCAGGTATTATGGGTTCTGGATTCAATTTGACTTGTCCAAACTCAAGTTTGCTTAGCGTGAGTACATCATCAGTTATGACTTTTTGGTATTTGGAGCAAGTATCTACACCATCTATACACTCGCGTAGACTATCCCAATTGAATTGGTTATTCACATCTTGTTTACTCATTTCATCAACTATTTGTCGCAACAATGCACAATTCCCAGATATTCCTATTTGGTTAAATATAAGCATTTATCATACCTTGTATTGGGTTCCGTATTTCGTGACAAATTCTATCAACAAACTCTTCTTGTTTCTTACGATATGTTTTCTCCTCTGCTGCTCGCGCAGATTGTATTTCTGCCAAATCTTGTACTGCTTTCATTTGCATTTTGAAATAATTGCTATTTTCCAAAGAGATGGCTATTTGGTTTGTGAGAATGCTTAGAACAGTTATTCTGTCCACTGTGAAGCAATCATTGATTTTTGAGTTCTCGCAGTACAGCACAGCCTTTAGTTCGTTTTGATGAGTAACAGGCATGCAAAGTATTGATTTTGCTTTCCAACGGACAATGTATGGGTTATTCGAGAACCCATATCTTTTGTCGTTGAATGCGTCTTGTAAAACGACATTTTCGTTGGTTCGCGTAACGTACTCTATCACTGCTCGACAACCATGCTCCCATGTTTGTAGTGGAACTGAAGTTATTGTAATGTTCTGTGAAGATCCTTGCAAGTACTCTGCTTCAACATGATTGTCTATTATAATGGCTGCAGATGTTGCTCCTGCTGTCTCTACGATGACTTTCATGATCTTGACGAGCAGCTCGCTCATATTAATTGTACTTGATATGGTTTGTGAAACGCGTAAGATACCTTCAATATCGAGTGAAGCGAGAGGTGTGTTGAGTGATGATGATAGTGTTGTTACATGTCGATGTCTTCCTAATGGCATTGGAGATGATACACCAGAATAGTTGAGTCTGCTGATCATGCCCTTGTACTTTTCGCTCAACAAATCTAGTTTTCTTGTTGCTCCCCAATGCTCGTACGATTCATAAGCATTGTTGAGGTAATCTTTGACAAATTGTGGTTTTCCAACCCGCAGCATACATTTGGCAGCAAGTTCGTTGGCTAACGCATGTTCATGAGTAAACTCATTCTTTTTGGCATAACTGATCGCTTCATCGTATAAATTGATGGCACCCCAAATATCTCCTCTGATACTCTTTAACTCTGCAGATACAAGCAAGTATTTGTTCATAAAGTTCTCCTTGTAGCATACATTGACCCAATTTTCCAATTGTTTCATATTCTTGTCAATAAATGTGTTCATATCGTCAGAGAGTTCATGTTTGGTCTCTCCTAACAAAAGAATTAGCCGTATGATGGTTAGCGTCGAGTACACGTTGAACACAACAACGGCGTAATGACCTTTGACCAACTTGTTCGTGACTTCTTGCATCCTTTCAATCTTGTTAAAGGTATTAGTAATGTGTGTGTTCAAATCGTGGTAACTCTCGTCGTCCAAAATATAGTCAGTCATGAGCATGTACACTTGATAGTGAGCATTGTTGTACTCTGTAACAGGTGCTTCTGGTTGTTGGCATCGTTCCTCATCGTTGGATAGTAGATCAAGTGCGATGGCAGCTGCTTGTACACACTCAATTGCTGTAAGGTTTTTTGTTTTGGTAGCAAACTCTAAGCAGGTATCGAGCTCTTTCAAACTATCACTAATTCTACGTCCAGTGTACAAAAAGCTTGGACAAAGTGCAGTAGTACTGTAACCAGCATATGGAATCTCTCCACACCCGACTGCTAGCTTGAAAACTTCCCTACTTCTTCTTGCCGTTTGTCGTATCGATTTAAACCAATGACGAGCAAATACGCAGTACAAATGCAACGCTTTGCACCTATCGTTCATTTTTGATGGGAAGCAGTTTTCTGCGACATTAACAGAAAGTTTGCTAAACTCGTGTGCATCTTTGTACTCTTCTCTAGATATCAAATAGCACGCATAAAAACCAAATGTGATTGACGATTCGGAAGTTACACAATGGCTAAAAGAGTGGTTCACATGCTTCGCCATGATGAGTGGAAATGTTTCAGAACCTGCCAAATAGGCTGTTACCCCTAGTGTAGCCATTAGTGATAAGAGCGCAAACTGTTCTGGAGTAGGTGGAAGCAATAGCGATGATATGTCTATCTCTCCATCGTCTCGTCGCAACTCGTTCATTCTTTTGACGATGCTTTGTCGTTCTATGGCCAAATCTTGCTCTATTTGATCACTATCATGTGGAATGATCACGCCATGAAGCTCCATTGCTTTTCTTCCAACTTCGAGTGCCTTGTGCACGTCGCCAATAACGTTGTAGTATGTTATCAACAAGTTGTTAACTTCTGTTGTATCTGCAACATTTTTTGATTTTGCAAGTATCAGTTGTATGACCTCGTTCATGTGATCGTACTCGTGTAAAACAAAGTACGAGTTTGCTAGTAACATGTACAGTGAGATACCTAGCGCATAGTGTCTACTCCACGCAGAGTCTTCGTTCTTGTACATGTGCAAAAAGCACCAAATACCACACCGCGCGTAGTTGTTCGCAAATGTGAACGCTACTGCTTGATGAGCACGAGTACCAACTGTCAAGTTCAACTCCAAGAGTTGCAACAGTTGCTCATCACTCAAATCAGTTGTCTCCGAATCGACAACACCTTTGTTGAGATGATCAGTAACTTCAAACTTGTCTTGAATACTATCAGCGTGAAACAAGAGTTTAGTTCCAATCTTGTAATGCATGTCTTTCTTCTCTCCTTGTGAGATCTTAGAATGTACTGCTTCTTGAACTCGATCGTGAGCAAACTGGAAGCAATCATCGACAATGTGGGCCATACCGGCTTCGATTACTGGAATCAAAGCTGATAACAGGTCTTGTCGTTGTATGTCCAATATAATCTCGATTTTCCATAAATGAACGCTGTTACCCAGTAGTGAGATCCATTTGAGAATATTTCGAGTATTCTCAGACAATTGGCTGATTCTCTGTACCATAAAATCTACAACGTTATCAGTTGCCTTTTGCTTGAGAATTTCTGTCATATTCCACTCCCAATGAGTTCCATCGTTACAAAGCGTTAACAATCGTTCATCATACAACATCTGGAAATAAATAACATAGTAGTTTTGGTCGTACCTGTAGGAAAACGCGTAAAAAGAACGGATTGCCTTCTGTTTTCTTGTAAATGATTTCTGCCAAAGGTTGAACTTCAGTGTTGGTAGCTGAAATGTTGTTGAGTAAATCAGCAATCCATTGCGTAACTATTGAAAATGATAGTGGTTGTAGTTCGATTTGCGTCACGGGAATACTTTTTTCAGTGACAATCTCGTCAATGTGCATTTGAAGTGGATGTGATACCGGCACTTCGTTGCTTCTGTATGCACCTATGACTAATAAGTACTGCGTTTGAGAACTATCTAGTAGTGAACTAACTAGTGCAATACTTTCTCTATCAGCCCCTATGTTGTTAGCTTCGAAAAGTAAAACATACACTGTAGATCGTCTAGGAAAAGCACAAGTGGATGTTCTTTCTGTGTGAATGTTGAGACAAACGATCGAAGTACAATTTTGAATCGAGCACTAGATTCTTGTGGATTCAATTGTACTGGTGGTTGTTCTCCGATTAACTTTTCCAATTCTGGAATCATTTTGATGACCAATTGTCCACTAACACCAACTGCCTTGAGAATTCTTTCTCTCCACATTTGTACACGTTCTTCACTCTCACCTAGAATTTGTCTTAATAATGCTTGGAATGCATCAGCGATCGCGCTGTAAGAAATATTCTTGGAAACTTGATTAAACTTGCCAAAAATATAATATCCATTGCGCATACAAGTTTGGACTTGCGTAATCAGACTGCTTTTTCCGATGCCAGAGTAACCACTAACTAGTAACAGTTCTCCTTTTCCACTAGAAGTGACTCTTTTGTATGTATCTATTAGAGTCTTTGTTTCATTCTCTCGTCCGTAGAGTCTCTTAGGTATAATAAACTTGTCCATGTAGTCGTGAGTTGCAATGGTAAAAGGTTCGATTGTATCGTCTTTCAAATAGGTTAAACATCGATTCAAATCGTACAATAGTCCCGCACTCGATACGTAACGATCATCTGCATCCTTGCTCATCAGTTTGGCAACAATATCGCATAAAACTTTTGGGATACGTGATGGTAGCGGTGGAGGTTCAATAGCAACGTGGCTGTGAATTAACTCCATAGGATCATTCGTTTCCGAAATAAATGGTTTCTTGCCGCATAAAAGTTGATACAGTGAAACTCCAAGTGAGTAGTAATCAGAACGATAATCAACTGCTCTATCCAATCTTCCGGTTTGTTCTGGTGATAAATACGCTAGTGTTCCTACTTGTTTGTTGAACTTCGAAACTTTTTGTGAGAATCGTAACGCTGAGCCAAAATCAATTATTTTCACCCGTTTTGTTTTTTTGTTGTACACGATGTTGGATGGTTTTATATCACCTATTACAGTTAGAGTTTAAGAGTAGTTACAGTGAATTATTCCGACCTTGTGAATCGCATAAAGTCCCTCTACACACTGTTTTGCAATTTTGAGAACTTTTCGCAATGAGAACCCATTAGACGGAAGCATCGACTGTAAATCAACCCCTCCGTCCTCCATAACAATAGCAACTTCGATTTTATCATCCTCTACTATTTGTTCATATTCTACAACATGCTCTGTTTTTCTACACAGCAACCGACCAATGCTGTATTCGTTTTTTAACTGTTCACTAACATGCGACTTTTCAGCGTTTCTTTTTACAATTACAGTTCTATCGCCATCTTTGCAGCGGTAGCAAATAGCTTTAGACTTGTGAATCACTTCAAACACTGCGAAACCGACAACACTTGATTGCATCGTTGGAGAAAAGTGTCTTTTGCGGAGATTATATGGTAAGCGTACAAAAACGTATGCGACGCGCGTCAGCCTTATTTGTAGAATGTTTCTTGCCAATAACGAAAAAGATGTAGGAGTGCTTTTTATCTGTACAACATCACTTCTTCTTGAACGATGACGCAACGCGTTGTCTGTGTTGCAAACTCAACTGTGGAGGTGATCCCAATTTTGCAATTACGTTGTGTAAGGAAATAACGGCATTGTTCAACTCAAATACTGATTCAACTGGGAAATTAGCAAATGAAGTCTCGGTAGTTTTGACTGCATCATCCATGTTACTTCTCAAAGTGGTATCGTTATCATAGAAGAACTGATGCAAAGTGTGGCAAGCCCACAATAACTTGTCATCTTTTCCTTCTACTTGTTCTACGTTTCTCTCCGTAGATGATGTGATCTCATCAAAAAAGTTTTTAAGTGGACCTACGTTCTTCTCAATAAACTCATTTGCAGGGATCATGTACTGTTCCTTGTTAAATGGAGTGTTGTTTGCAGTTTGTTGCAAAATCTTACTCAAAATCATAAGAGTTCTTGTAGCGTTTCTTCCTGGTGTTGATGAAACAAGTTGATAGTTATGTGGAGATGTCAACGCAGGACACAAGAAACGTAAAAATACAAGACCACTAATGGCAATCACTGTAACATCTTCTTCAGTGAACTTTTTCTGCACTTGCTCTTTCATATGTGCAGCGATTGCACGAATGGTATATGGCATTTCTTTTGCACTAGCTAGAATAATATCCATGAATCGTTGTGCATAGTCTAATACCTTCTTCATGTTTGCTTCAGTATCTCCTGCTCCAGACTTTCCTGGGTCAACTTCCAGGTTTGCATCTTCTTCACAAATCTCTTGTGTAAGTGGTGCCAAGAGCAACTTCAAGTAACTAGCGCCAAACATTTTCATATAGTTGCTAACGAGTTTTGTAGCAACAGAATTACTACGTAACATTTGTGCAGGTCTTTCGCATTGCTGTACTTCC
>JAESGV010000905.1_pt1 | contig 12816 bp, 9 predicted proteins | sample 9269781 | NCBI WGS metagenome assembly JAESGV01 (sample SAMN15741586, study PRJNA653496) | algae metagenome | isolation source: Tildeniella torsiva UHER 1998/13D and co-occurring heterotrophs from... | place: Slovakia: Slovak Paradise National Park, Hrabusice, Kosice Region | collected 2000-01-01 | reverse complement strand
GTGATTTGTTCACTCGTTCACTACCAGCCAAATCAACAAATAATAATTTACTTTTATATTGTTGATCTTTGGATATTTGTATAGTCAAGTGAATAATAAAAAAGGTATGACTACGAGATGACCGTTCATTCATGTCTGTCTTTTGTACTTGTTTGTTTTCATTACCATAGGCTAATAATCGTAACAATTGATCTGCATCATGTATATTATGTTCTGATACTCCTTGTACGTACATTTCACCTGATTGTGGATCTTGTCGTAGTTCTAATTTTGTCTTGTTGTTGAGGTCTAGTATATCATTTAATGAATCCATGTACAACTCTATCATACTCGTACGTACTTGATAGGTACATGGTTTTAGTTGATCAAACAAGTATTGTGCTGCTCTAGGTAGTACTCCTGGATCATGTTCATTTCCATAAATTGTAAACGTTTTACCACTACCTGTTTGACCGTACGCCATGATACATACATTGTATCCATCTAGTGCACTCTGTATCATTGGTTTTACTTCATCAAATGCATCTAGTTGTGTAGCATTGTGATCTAGTGTACGATAAAATTCAAATTGTTTTGTTCCTGTATTATTGGATCGTATCGTTATAACATCTTCTCCAAATTCTAATTTTCCAACAGATTCATCAGTGGGTTTTTCACCTTGTAATAGTGGTCGTAACCGTATGACGACTCGTATATTGCCTTTTGCATCTTGTATGATATTGTGTAATTGTTTTCTTTTTTTTGACTCTTCTACAAATCGTTGTTTCAATAGTGACAAATCGAGTTCCAACTTTTCAATCTTTTTTCTTTCCATACTTAGTTGTGTTGATGATTCAACTAGTAAATCAGTAGTAGTGACATCTTGAGTTAATCGTTGTATTTTCACTCGTAAATCATTCATTGCATCGTTGTGACTGGCCAAGTACAATTTTGTATGTTCTCGTTCATAATCAAACTCTGTGATCATTTGATTATACTTTTGATTTTCTTCTTTTAATTGTCCTAGTTCTGATTCTGTTTGGTATAGTTTAAGTTCATACGTTTCTATCAACTCCTTCATTTTTGTTTCTTGCGCGGATTGTTCTTCTTGTACATTGGTTTGATACTGTTTCAATCGTTCTTTTTCAATGGATACGAGTTGTGTTAAAATGAACACTTCCTCTTCCCAGTTGGTTAGTATTAGGTGTCGTTCTTGATCCCATTTCTCTTGTGCTTTTGTGTCGACTACTACTTCTTTGGGAGCAGGTGGTTGTGATTGTACAGGTTCTTGATCTATTGTCGATGATGCTAATTGTTTCCGTAGTCGTGAGTTTTCTAGCATGAGTGACTGTCTATCTTGATTCGCCTTTTTTAAAATCTCCATTTTTTCGATAGACCATTGTCGAAAAAGTCTAGATCGTTCTTCTCTGAATTGAGCTTCGAATTGACTCTCTACGTCGCGTTGTCGTTCAATATCAACGAGTGATGGTCGGTTTTGTCTTGGTGTGTAGCGTATAGGATCATTTACGAGCGAAACAGAGTGCGTTACAGGAGATTCTGGTATAAATTCGTTGTTCTGTGGACTAGAGTACGTCGATATTACTTCATTTTGTAGTGGGCTGTATCTTGTTGATTCAGGTGGACTATGCCGTACAGAAAGCGGTGGACTACCGAGTGACGATACTGGAGACGATTCTACGGATGACGAGCGGTGTCGCGTCGATACAGCAGGTGAAGATGATGTCGATGGTGGTTGTCTTGGACTTTTTTCAACGTGTTTTACAATTGGGGTTGTGTTCTCTTTGTCTTGCTGGTAATTTGCACCTTGTTTTGTGCTTAAAACCAAGGACGTTTTCGCAGATAAATTAAAATCAGATCCGACTTCTTCATCTCTCAACTCTCGATCATTCCAGTACAGCACTTGATCTAATCTGTGAATAAGTCATTGACGTAGACAATTTTACCATCGATTGGAATCTTTGTTACCTTTAACAGATTTCTTTTAATCTTTGATACGCGAAGTTTGTTTGGGTCGTCTAGCTTCACTACTACCTTATAGTTTTTGTTGTTCACTGTTGAAAAGACTGAAAATTGAATCTTGTCCATACGAGATGAACTAACAGACATCTTTTTGGCGCTTTTAGATAAAGTTGAGTGGAAATGTTCTTTTAAAACCAAGACAAAATCGCTTTACTTTCTCTTTTTCGATGGAGCCTTTGCTGCTGGTGCCTTTGGTGCTCGATGCTGACGAGGCGCAGGAGCTCGGTGTTGTTGCTGTGGAGGTCTATGTTTTGGGGCATCTCTTTGTCGAGAAGGTGCTCTGTTTCCTTGATTATGCTGTCTCTGTGGAGGCTTGTGATGAGGTCTATGTTGTGAAGCTCTTTGTGGGAGCTGCTTATTTCCTTGGTTCCCACGATGTTGCCTTTGCTGAGGTCCTTGTTGACCTCTTTGATTTCTGGTATTGCGCTTAGGTCTGTGGTTTTTGTTTCTCTTGTTTTGAGGGGCTCGTTGCTGACGGCGTTCATGATTTTGTCTTGAGTTATGACTCTTTCTTGGACCTCTATTGGATCTCCGAGAAGCATTTCTCTGGATGTTGTTTATAGCTGATCGTGCTCTTTTAGAAATATTATTGGTAGCTTGCCTGAATCCATGTGCAACTCTATCTACTGCATTTCTAGCTCTTTGCTTGATCGAATCCTTATTTTGTTGATAGTTTTGATATGCATTGTGTGCTTTGTTGACTCTGTTAGCTGCTTTCTCAACTCGACCAACAGCTCTATCGACTTTACCAGCTACTTTGTTGACCTTCTTTGCTGCTCTGTCGACCTTGCGAGCTGCTTTCTCTACCTTTTTAGCTGCCTTTGGAGCGGCTCTGCTAGCTGCTTTTATTCCTGCTTTAGCTGCAATTCCAATTGCTTTTCCAGCGATGGCACCAGCTCCAGGTATCAAGTTGGAAGCAAAACCAACAGATTCCAAAATGGCGCTTTTGACGTCTTTCTTTTGAATGGCCTTTCGAATTCCATTAACTCCAAAAAATGATGCTGCTGCACCTGCTTTGTCACCTCTTTTCGCCGCATCAACTGTGTCCGCAATGTTCTTCACAATCGGCACATGATTTCTTATCCAGCTGCCGACTTTTTTAAAAAAATCTTTAATCCCTTGCGTCTCTACTTCGTCATCGTCTGCATAGTCATATGCGTCCAAGTACTTTTGACACGAGTTTGTTTTGATACAGTCTTTAACAATTTGCATCATCATGTAGTTTTCCTGGATGTCAGCCGCCGTAACGCGTACAGCACACAAAGCATCTTGAGCCACTAGAATAACAACCAACGCGATGAATATTAGCTTTGTTATCATTGTTTGATTTGAGTAGATGTCATAAAATGTTGTGCAAAACTGTTCTCTTGATCACGAAATAAAAATAGCTCTTCAAAAAGCCTCTTTTAGAAAACTAGGATTTTATGGGTTGTATCTTTGACTTTGATAGCTATTGGGTAGCATTGCCAACAGAGAATCTCGTTCCATAACAAAGACAAAAGAAAGTTATTCAAAATAAAGGAAAAAATTCATTTTCAAACAGCAAAACCAGAAGATTTAAGCATGCAACTTAACATTATTTGATAATGAGCAAATCACTTTAGCAAATAGACAATAAATGGAATTGTCTTGCTGAAAACCTTTGAGCTTTCTCTAACGAACTATTCTCGCTATTTATATCGCTAGAATTAGACGAATAGTGCTCAGGACACGTGCCCTTCGTGTTGCCAGCGACTTTGCTTTTGGCCTCTTCGAATAAAAAATTGCAATAAGTGCGTCCGCACGCATTTATGATTGCAGGTTCAATTTTTATACAACCGCAATATCTCTTTGTTTGCCAAACGAAACAACTAGATTCTCTTTGATGATACCATGACCGAGTTAGAACTCGCAACCAAATCGTGTACAAATTGCAGGAGTATGTTCAAACTTTGTTTCTTACAATGTAGGGTTACATAGAAAATGCGATAGAAAAATGCCATCGTGTTCACTCTGCTCGGAGCGTAGGAAAGAATGTTGTTACGAAGGGCAGAAACGAACTACAAAAACAGTTACAGAACATACTAGACCTTACCCAACAGTTAATCCAACAAACAGTTTCGACAAAACAAACACTGTTAGTACAGTCCTAGAGTTTTTTCCATTATACGCCGACTTGTCTATCACCTTCATGTTCGACATGCCCATATTCACTCGTGATAAACTATTACACATACTTCGATACCTAGACGCCCATCGAATGGGCCAGACCTACATGTTCCAACCAGAATGGGAAGAGGTGGCACTTGTATATGCAGTACAAGCCTCACTGTTCAAGTCTAGAGGACAGTTAGAATGGGCAAGTCAATTATTCGAAGCAAGCCGTTCACTCGTTATGAAAGATTTTGAACGTGTTAGTGTGAGTTTTATTCTCGCTGCATGTTTCGCCTATTTGGGCTTGTACTGTACTTATGAAGATGATGTCCATCGTGCTAATTTCTTCTTTAGAAACGTCAAGGGTTACTTGGACTACCAAATTATCAGAAACGTTTCTAGTCACAAATGTCACGACTTTTTAGAACATATTTATACCAACGCACGATTTATTCTTGGTGAAGATATCGATACAGAACGTGTCGTCAAGAATAATGTAAACAAGTTGTTTGCCATGCAGAACCATCACAGAAGTGAATTAGGACTCGTAGTTCCCTACAATACATCAGTACTATTATTGGCCGAGTCTGACATGTCAGGTATTGACATGGAAGCTATTCGTTTAGATTTAAAAGAAGGTACCAATTATCACTACCCACTAGATGACGAGCGTGTGGCTCGTTTATCATTAAAATACTCATCTCTATTCGATCGTCTACAATCACAACAAATACCAGAAGCAGAAATACAAGGTAGAAAATTAACAATCATGTTTTGTTTGGAAGCAGTAAGACTACAACGATACATGAGAGCAAATAACATGGATAACGCAAGAGCCATATCAGATTATATTTCACGCATGACAACAAATCCATTCTTTTTGTCATGTCAAGCCATTGTTGGTCCCATTGTGGCCATGGCAGCACAATTCCATTCTTCATGTTTGGCAACGTGTACTGATCAACTAGATAGAGGTAACATTATTATAAGACTACAAGAAGAACAATATGCACTGGTTAGTTATGGAAACAAGGTCAAGTGTTTGCAGTCTCAATTTGCAACAATTGTGAGTACCATATCACAAGATATACAATCTGGATGGATGCAAAACTTTCCAGTTGTATCACCAGTACCATCATCGTACAATTTTGGAAATACAATGTTGAATTTTGCTAGTGTGATTCAAGATAGAGGTACAAGTGTAGTAAGAGGTGCATCTAATGTTGCATCTGATGCAAGTTCTATTTTGTATGATCAACTGGATACATCATTAATGTTTGTTGATGATGTACTCTCACTTGATACTGTAGACGATCTGTTTAGTGACTTTATCGATTATTAAAGTATATTTGTATAGTATTTGCGGGTTAACACGTGTAAGTTGTCTTGTTTCAAAGCAAACAAAATGAGTCAAAAGACAGAGCTCGAGAAGATGATTAATGGCGAAATGTATGATGCCTCCGACAAACAGTTAGTAGAAATGAGACGAAATGCACGCAAATTAACTCGAATTTTCAACAACCACACTGAAGACGAGATGGATGAAAGAACAAAGATTTTGAAAGAGTTGTTTGGTACTACTGGAAAGAATATTTATATTGAACCCACATTCAGATGCGACTACGGTTCAAACATTCACGTTGGCGAGAATTTCTACATGAATTTTAACTGTGTTATTTTGGATGTTGCTCCAGTGCGTATTGGTGATAACTGTATGTGCGCACCAAACGTACAAATATACACTGCCACTCACCCTGTCATCGCGGAAGAGCGTATTAGTGGGTTAGAATATGCCAAGCCAATTACAATTGGCCACAATGTTTGGTTAGGTGGTGGATGTATCATCTGTCCAGGAGTAACAATTGGAGATAACTCTACTGTTGCTGCTGGCGCTGTTGTTGTCAAAAATGTACCTCCAAATACTGTTGTGGGAGGCAACCCAGCAAAGGTGATCAAAGAATTACCAGTACCAAATAAATAATTTATTTTCTCTTGGCAGGTGTTTTTTTCCCAAATGCTCTAATACCTGTATCAAGTTTGGCCTTCTTATTGGGTGGTGGATTTGTTCGAGCACGTGGTTTCATATCATCATCGCTATCATCTACATAAACTGTTACATTACTCAAATTGTCGAATTCATTAAACATTGAATCTTCCAATCGTGGTTTCTTTTCAATTCTTGGAGGCTTTTCATCTCCAGTATACTCATATGGATCACTGCTATTTCGTGTTATGCTTCTTCGTGATCTAGTGTTGTATGTTTTGTTATCGATTGCAAATCGTTCTCCTTTTCTCTCGCTTTCCCTTCTCTCTCGCAAGAAACGATCATATTCCAAGTTTCTAAAATCATCTTTAAGAGTGCCAGTTTTACTAACACCATCCATAACAAATGGTAGTACTGTATCGATAATGATGGATTGTGCCACTCCTGCATATTCGAAAAACTCTGGTGTGTACACAGAATCGTAGTGATTACCGTTAGTGTAACACAATCGAACTGTTCGTCGTGTTCTGTCTTTTAGTTTATATACATGTTCCGCTTCGATTCCACGTGCTGAAAACACTATTATTGTACATTTATACAGTTGACTCATACCATCGACCTCTACCTGACCTCCCCATACTGAATCATTTCTCATTGAAGCACAATAATCTTCAAACGATTTTTCACTCAAATCGATCCAGTTAATGTATTTGTCGCGATGAAGTTCAATAAAGTCCACGCATTGTTGTCGTACTTTGGAATGGTATACTTGTGTTAGAAACAACTGTTCTGCAACAGCACGAAATAAACATGATCCATCTTTCGGAATCTTCTTAATTTTGTATCCAAATTCTTTTAGTCGTTCCTCAGCTGCTTCTTCGTTGTCTATTTCTACCATTGTTGGTGTTGTGTTTGATGGAATATAATGGTCAACTAACTTTTATTTTTTGTTTTTGTTTTTTTGGGTATTAGATGCGGCGTTATTATTTCGCTTTAACGGTTTTTGTAATTCCTAACTGCTCATAGGCTGATAATACTCCACTCAATTTGGCTTGTGTCTCGCAAAAAAAACACATCCACACTACAGCAAGTCTACACATCGCAACACAAAGGAGCCTAATGGTATACACCTCAATCAGTTTAGCCCGTGAAGTGCATCGTCAAAAGAGAGTTCCCATGTACTCTCATTTCGCGAATACACAAGGCCAAAATTTGAATTCAGGGTTCCAAACATACATTGTTGCACCACAACAACCATCCACTCTCCACTCACCAGGTTTAATTCAAGCACTATTGAAACATTAAAAGAGTATGTGAGCAAGTGCGTACTGAGATTGAGGTCTCGGTACGCGGAAGAGGGGAGTTATGTATATGTAGTTTATATAGTGTGGGACGTCACCACTCCCTGTAAAGATGGAGTTTCAGAAATGCTACTTTTTAATACTTCTCTTGTATGTGAAGAAATTAGGAGCCAGAGAACCTGAGACTGTTGGATTCAAAAAGGGACACTCGTGTGGTTGATGGTTACCATCAGTCAAGTCCTTGAAATGCCGTAACCAGAAAGCGCGGTCGTAACTTTTCAACAAAATCCAGTCATCCTTACCAACAGGGTCAATGTCAAAATAAGTGGGATTAACCATTCGAACTTGAGTAACAAACTCGTCCAACTCTTTGTGAGTATTAAATTGTCTACTGTTGTAGTCTACTCCCAACTGCTTTTGTAGTTCTTCTGTCAAAGTGTACCGTAGGTCACATTGTCCTGTCTTGCGCAACTGTTCAATAAAGGTACCTAACGCTCCCTTGAATTCTAGTTTGATTTCTAACGCTTTGCACAGTTCATCAATAAAATGTTGACAGTTGGTATTATGTTGTGAATACTGTTTGGTTGAATTCCATTCACAGACTATTTTTGATATAATAGACAATGCCGTTCTCACTTGTGGTCCCTTGTAGAATTTATCAACATCAGCAGCCAATACCGCAGCACCTGCGTAACATTTTCTTGGAACGCACAACGAACTATCATTCCACTCCAAGTACCATGGTCCAACCACTAGTGCACTGTGGAACATTCCAAATTGTGGTCCTAATCCAAATGTATCCATAAGTGGAGTTAACATTCTTCTCATTGTTCGAGTTGAAGCAGTGTTGTGGATCTCCACAATGACTAATTTGATTTTTAAAAACTCTTCAGTTCCTACTTGTAACTGTGTCTTTCTTGCGATCTTTCCCATTTGTATAATCTCTGCAGCAGAGAAAGACATTCGTTTTTTATCTTCTTTCATGTCGTTTGTAGTGTATGATTCATTCTCTACTTCATCTATTTGTTCAATAATCTTTTTCATTTCTTGTTTTTCTTCTATATCACCATCACTTGATTCTGTAATGTCCATGGCTAGTTTTCTAGTGGCAATGTATTTTGTGTCGAAATAGTTCCGAAGTAGAGCTTCGTTGATGACTAGATTTCTTGCTTTGGCTCGTTGCTGATCAGGTGGTAACTCGTGCCAACCTTTTGCTTTTTCCATTTTCTTTCGTACTGCGTTGATTTTCCGTTCGTCTTCTGGTTGGTCTGCATTTTGTGGAGATGTGCTCTCTGGTGGTTCTGTATTCGTCTGTTTAGGTGTTTGTTTTGATACTTTGAGTCGTCTCATTATTTTTGCTGCATTTCCCACGGAGACACCCATACGATTTAGCGATTCTTCTGTCATGAGAAATAATGCTTCACCATCGATATCATTCTGTACAAATAAATCTACAAAAATTTAGTGATTATTTTTTTCACTAGTACCAGCGTATTGTCCGAAATTGCTTTCTTTGAGCCACCTAGCGACTTCTTCTCTCGTCCAGTATGGAGCGTTGTTTATATCTAATTCTGAATCATCACCAACTTCGATACTCCGTGATATCGTCAGACCCATGGCTTCTCCTACACGAAAGCAGTGTTTGCGACCCTTTCGAATGTCAAAATTACAAAACGTGTCACTTCTGCTTTGGTATTAATCCCTCAAAACGATTTTGCTGTTCTCATGGAATGCATTCACAATTCTATGCAAACATGGCTTCCAGCTCAAAACTGTAACAGATTGTAAGGATCACAGTCAATTTTTAGAAAGTTTGGCCGCAACATGTTTGACTTCATCACACTGTGCACATCATGGATTCTACCGATTTTTCTACTGATAGCAACCTACGCACTCGTACACTACTACTTTCTCTGCGATGATATTCAAATTATATGCCTACCAACAGAACAAAACAAATTTATTCAATCAGCGTGTCCCATTTTATCGCAAGAGAAAAAGTATAGATACCCAATGTTCTTTGGATGGAGTTCATTTTTACAGATTTATTACACTACCGTGTTAAAAAAGCATACACAACAAAACTATTTGCGGGAATCGTTCACAGATCCAGATTTAAAAGAACCTATCACGATTGACTGGGCAGAAAACTCGGTACTACAGGATAAACCATTATCAACACCTACGATTATAATTTTACCTGGAATAACAGGTACAGCGGAGTCTCCCTATATTCAGCAATTAGTCGATCATTTAAAACATAAATACAGAATAGTAGGATACAGTCGACCTGGTTGCGGTAACGTGAAACTAACTCACTATCAATTCTATATGAATACTCATCCACATACTATCAAATCAATGATACACTATATTGACAAAAAACTAGAACATCAATCACCACTGTACGCACTTGGTATCAGTATGGGTGGAGCAAATATTGTAAGAGCAATGGCAGAGTACCCAGATGAACTACCATTGAAGGGTATTGTTACAATTAATCAACCATTGTGTCATAGAAACATGGAACTATTAGAGTTACAACCAATATACTATAAAATGTTGGTAAGTTGTACCCTTCAGATCATAAAAGATAACGAACATGTATATCGTGATTTACCAAGTATAAAACAGTATGGTGGACTTGATGCCCTGTACAAGATTACTAACATGCGAGAGTTTGATGAAGTTGTGACGAAGCCAATCTTTGGTATGGATGACTTGGATGGTGATTACTATAAACATCGATGTATCACTAGAAATCATTTATTGTCGTTGAAAATACCACTAGTATGTATCCAGTGTGCAGATGATCCAGTGGTACAACCAGACAAGGTTGGCGAACACATGTTCGAAGTGGCTGCCAAACATAACAGTAATATTATGGTGATCAAGACAGAACATGGAAGTCATTGTAGTTTAGAAGAACAAGGGTGGTTAGTACTATTCCCAGGACAAAAATCATGGATGGATCGAATATCATTACAGCTAATAGACGCCTTGTCGGCATTGTAAATAAATTGTACTTAGTTCGTCCGCAAATGAGTGAACAAAAGACCGACTCTGTTGTAGTGGATGTACAATCAGAAACAATCCAACCACCAATTCTGAAACGAGCTTGGAAGTCGCTTGTTACGAGTTGGAATGTTAAAGCTAATTTTATTGCAATATTCGTACGACCAGAACAACAAATGAAACCACTAGATGGTATACGCGCTTTGGGATTTTTATGGGTATTACTGATACACAGTTGGAAAGCATTGCAAATAGGTGCAGATCCAAACGACAAAGAAATGCTACAACAACTACACGATTCACATACAAACTGGGACTTTTTCTCACGACTCGCTGATAAAGGTGGGTACGGTGTAGATATGTTTTTCGTACTGAGTGGATTCTTAATTGCGTACATTTTGATTCGGGAGTACAACAAGAGTAGTGAAGACACCAGTGGTAATATCTTCACGAGAACTATTGGGATCAATATACCACGATTCTTTTTACGACGTGCTTTACGTATTATACCAGTATATTGGTTAACGATTGCACTGATAATCGGATTAGGATTTTTATTTCCTGCTGGTTCGTTCATGCGTGAGAGTGTAGCTATGACCTGTGTCAAGAAGGGCTACTTGAACTTGTTGTTTGTCAACAACTTGTTTGGAACGTCATACAATACAATGTGCCTAGTACCATCATGGTCAATAGCAGTAGAGATACAAATGTATCTCATGAGTCCTATTATTGTCTATTTGATGTGCAAGAAGCGTATTCTTGCATATCTAGTACCATGTACACTGATCGTTGCTAGTTCAATTATGAATCTAGTAATATCAATAGTGTACAACTGTGACTCTGAAGACGCGTTCGAAAGTGACACATGTAAGACTGTACTATATGAGAAAGTGTACACAAAGTGGAACCCCTATTTGTGGGGTATGATAGCAGCGTACATCTATATACACTATTTTGAAAAACAACAGCAACCAATACTATCAGAACTTGCATCAAAGTATCGTAGATTATCACTGTACTCGTTCTATATTGCTGCTGCAATTGCTATGATCACAGTTGTACTACTAAACTATGACAGAGATGCGCCACCAATAGTCCGATTTATGGACTATGCCATAGGAAGAACACTATTTGGACTTGTCATCTCTTTTATACTATTATCATGTCTGATAGGAAGTATGAAGATTATCAACTCTATACTATCACTGTGGATCTTTTATCCTATAGGTCAGTTGAGCTACACTGGGTATCTACTCCAATTCATTGTGATTGTATCGAATTACCAATTCTTATTTGGTGTAAAATGGATTGGAGTTGGTCATGGAGCTCTGTTTGTACACAATTTGATCAATACAATCTTAACACTAATACTGTGTATACCTATCCATGTATTTGTAGAAAGACCATTCATGAACATGAGGTGGTAATAAATTATTTACTGAATAGTCCTTGGATTTTACCTTTCAAGTACATGAATCCACCACCTACTGCCAAACTAATAATGTTACCAGCGATGAATACAACAGATCCAATAAAGGCAATAAAGATCCAATACAAGATCAAATAGGCTTGCATCTTTTGGAAATACCACAATGTGTTTTGTGTATTGAAAATGTTGCAGTTAGAGCTCCAACTAGTAATTGTTAGTGTTGTAAATAGAAAAACCTACGTGTAAGCGGACATGGCAATGCACATACAAAAGACTATTAATCCTAATACAGCATGTACCACAACCATAATAGCGGAGAGCAAGTATGAGATGACCTCATGTTCGTTCTTGGTTACTGAAAATATAATCTTGATGATTTGTCCAACACAGGCAACAAATGTAAAAACAAACATGATTATGAGTAGTACAGCAGCAGCCAATAGAATTCTAAGGGTAGTGAGGGAATAGCACACGTTGTTAAATGCGTTGAAGTCAAAGGTATAGGTACTATTCAAATCTCCGTATAATGCGAAAGCATAGATGGAGAACGCGAGTTGTATCAAACCAAGTATTACGAATATAATTAACGTAATACCACCACTGAGTGCGCCAAGACTAATGTTTCGCGTTGCTGTCTCTGCCATAGTTTTGTCTGTTTGTACGATTTGTTTACAGATGTCAACCTGTCAAAGCCTGTTTGAGAAATTTTCCAAACAACCGACATAGAAGACTTGCAAGCATGAGGGTGAGGCTGATACCTTTCACACTCGCTGTAGTTTTCTTTGTGGTGTTAGGTTTTATTCTTGTAAATGTTGTAAAATTGCAAAAAGTAAATGAAATACAGTCGCAGGTCAAATCGGTTTTCCAAGGCGGTAGTAGTGAATCATCACAGACGCAATATTCAGATGCGGTTCTCGAAGTATGCGGGTGACGAG
>JAESGV010000904.1_pt1 | contig 12818 bp, 5 predicted proteins | sample 9269781 | NCBI WGS metagenome assembly JAESGV01 (sample SAMN15741586, study PRJNA653496) | algae metagenome | isolation source: Tildeniella torsiva UHER 1998/13D and co-occurring heterotrophs from... | place: Slovakia: Slovak Paradise National Park, Hrabusice, Kosice Region | collected 2000-01-01 | reverse complement strand
GAGCAGAAGATAAAATGGCAGACGTACCTGGTAATGCTCACGTAATGGTAGTCCTGTTCGGCAATGGGAATGAAATAACAATCAAGAAAGAAGATAAATTTAATCATTCTGTTTACTCCATGTTATCACTTGTTGCAAATAGTCTAATAGTTCATCGTGCGAATTGAGTTGGAAATGAGCTTTGCTAAATTGTGCATTTTGATTTCCAACAACACATGTGAACACTTCTTTTGGTGGAATGTTGAGTACTTTTTTGATTCCAAGTGGACTAAAGTCTACCGATCTTCTGCGATTTGGACTTGAACTAGTAAACGCTTGCATGGAGAACCGCTCTACTTCTTCGAACATTTGTTCGTCCGTTGCATCATCTCCACCACAAAATACAAAATCAAAATCTGGATTGTTTTCAATCAACTTTTTCGCTGCTACTCCCTTGTTCACACCAATTGGTCTAATTTCGATAACCTTCTTTCCACGTATAATTTCCATTGGTCTTGAACTAAATGCCATTTCCAAGTGTAGTTTGAGTTCATTAGCTTGCCAAGAACCGTAATCGGGATCGGCATTTCTGTAATGGAATACAAGTGATGTTTCTTTGACTTCTACAAAACTTCCTGGTGTTCTTGATTGTACATGTTCGAGTACAGGTACAACATCTTTCATCCATTCCAAATCAATATCGTCGTACTTGTATAAACTTGTCCATTCACGTTCTCCTGGATGGCGACAGTACATGCCATGTTCTGCTGCAATTCCCAAGTTTGGTAGACGTGCCAAGTAATCAGCGATTGTCTTTTTATCTCTACCGGTGATGATGTACACTTTGTTCTTTGGATTGCTTGTCAATGCGCTAAGAATTTGCTTCAAACGATTTGTAGGTAGTGCTAACGATGGATACTTGTGTAAACCAACTAATGTACCATCATAGTCGAAGCAGAACAATCTCTTTCCAGTGCGTGTGAATACCTTCTTGAGCGCGTCGTCAAACTCTAATCTTGGGATTGTAGTGTCGAGAGACAACTTGTGGAACAATGTTGGATCGTTTTGGTACGTACATGCTACTTCAAACTCGTGTAGGAAATCAGTTCCCCACTTGGTAGCAGTGTTTGTTGAAACAACCCCATAGTTTTGACCATGACGAGCTGAACGTTCCTTGGGACTCATCTCGAATGCATCAAAGATTGCTTTTGCTGTGAGATCGATATTGAAGGGGTTGATAAGGATAGAACCACCAAGAGATCTCGCAGCTCCTGCAAACTCGCTCAAAATGAGAACACCAGGGAATCTTCTTTTGTCGGCTAAGGTTTCATCGAGATTTCCATTCTCTGTTGGTGTAATACTAATACCGTTTGTGAAACCTGTTGGGCTAGTTGCATTTGGTGAATCGCCTTCGTGGAGTACACCTTCTTGAACACATCGCTCTTGTTGTACAGCAACAAACTCGCTACTCACCAAGTTCATACCATCACGGATACTTGTCACGATTAACGCATCGGCAAGTGCGTATAATGCACACAAGTCATCAAAACTAACACTCTTGTTGATGTAATGAATTGGGAATCCATCCAAAGTTCCAAACGTAGAATTGATTCTTCCAACGTGTTCATTCACATGTGAGATTAAATTTTGATACTCGACGACATCTTGACGAGTTGGTACACCGACTTGAATGAGTACAGTATTGTCCTTGTACTGTGGATATGTGATTAAAAACTTTTCGTATGCGATGAGTTTGAGTTCCATTCCCTTTGTGTAATCCAAACGATCGATACCAAGTACAATCTTTTTACCTTCGAATTTACTCTTAAAGTATTGGTACCGCTTTTGTGATGTTTCTGTCAAGAAACCTTTCTACAAAGTGTTAATACAAAACGGTGAAATAGCATACTTGGAATTGTTCTGGATCGATACCAATTGGGAAGACATGCGTGTGACTAAAGATTCCATTGTGTAGACATCCACGTGGTGTTGTATCTAATCCCAAACTTCTTGATACACTACTCAAGAAATGCCGAGCAAAATCGAATGTGTGGAAACCAACTACATTGGCTGCCAATAGGCCTTCTAATAGTTGTTCTCTTACTGGTAGAATTCTATAAATTTCACTAGATGGGAACGGAATGTGTAAAAAGAACGAAATATAAGCATCTGGTTTCGCTTTGCGTAGCATTTGCGGCAAGAGCATCAAATGATAGTCATGGACCCAAATAAGATCACCATCCTAACGAGTGAGCAATAAATACAAACAACATACCTTGTATATTTCCAGGATGGCGTCGCAAAATTGTTGATTCACTTTTTTGTATGCTTCCCACTGCTCCTCGTTGAATACAGTATTCTTTTCGTACAAATAGTGAAACAGTGGCCACAAGACACCATTGCTGAAGCCAGAATAGTACATGTCTGCATCTTTGTCGTTCAAAAAGACGGGTACACATTTGTATTTTTCCATCAAGTCGTGACGCAACGTTTCTTGTTCGTGTTTGTCTGTACATTCGCAGCCTGTCCATCCTACCCACTTGAATTCACATCCTTTGATTCCAGTCATTGCTGTAACGAGTCCTCCACTACTCTTTTTGTATTCGTAAGAGCCATTAGTATCCTTTTGTATCGTGATTGGTAATCGATTCGAAACGACAATCAAGTCTCCAAATTGCACTTGTAGCATATCTTCAAGTGGAGCAGGACTTAGGCTTCCATTATATGCGTAGGGAACATCCAAATGTTCACTCTTTTCTTGTGGTGTGTTTGGTTTACTACCACGTTTTCGTTCTGCAAGCAAGATCGATGCTACTGCAGTGTTGGGTACTGGAGTACCCTCCTTGTTATGAAACATGTTGTTGGTGCAAAAATTGTGCTTGTATGGTAAAAATAGTTTTTTAAAATAGGAGCTTAGTTCTGACAATGCAGATCAAAGGTCAGCTTCTCCAAACTAGATGAAAAGAGGTGTCACAGACGCTTAACGTGTTTGAGCAATTAACACTGGCGTTGCTCACTGTATCCAAGACTGTAGATTCTTTTTGGATCTTGTTTGCCCACACAAGTAATCGTTTTGCAAGTGTATGGTTTGAAAAGATCCGTAAAAGAAGGAAATCAGAGTCATGGAAATACATTTCGATCAAATTCGCGAGAAGAAGTGCGTACACTAACATCTCTTCTGTGAAATCATCTAATAAGTTCATCATTTAACGTCACAGTTGTTGGTACAAGATTTTTAGTGACTTGTTGCATTTCTAGGTTGTTGGTTATGGGTTGGCTACAATTCTTTCGTTGAACAATTTAACACATACGACATGCTATACTAACTATCTACCTACGTTGATGGTGTTAGCCTGTTGTCGTTGTCAAACAAATCAATTACAAACAAATATGAATGCATACACTGACATCGACGTCATCATACAACACCACGGTGAATTGAAAGCATATTTACTACTGAGTTGATATTAAAGTTACGAGGACCTATCAAATATCGTTTCGCATTTCACGTGCGACCGGCAAACGAAAGATGTGACTCGTTGGTTAACTCCTTGTACATCGGTATCATTGCTCACATAAAGGAGAACAGGAGCAATTATGAATTACTGAGTGACAAAAACACTTGCATAATGTAACAACCACATCGATGAGACTATTCAGCGAATAAGTAGTGGCGTTTTACTTCGGAACGAAGAAGTTATAGGCGTAGTTGTAGATAGAAAGAGCGATCAAATATTCTTCTATAAAAATGGAAAGCGTGTTGCGATAGGTTTGATGAAACCATCTAAACATAAAGACTTGTATGTACTAATTATCACGATCTTGACAGGCCGATGGTGCAAATAATATAAAGTTGGTAAATAAATAGACTTTAATTGAGGTGTCGCAACAATGTTCTTAATGTAGTGTTAGGAATGAGCACAGTATTTGCTAATCGAGTACCAAGCATTGGAGACGATGGGTTTCCTGTACTCTGTATCCATCTTTGTATGTGCTCTCTTTCATATGTGAATCCATCCGCTGCCATTACCGGATCAACATATCTTTCCCTCGAAATGGGACAAGTAAGATTTTCTTCCAATGTGGTGGCTTGTTGTCTGCTGACGGTAGGTCTTGGAATTTCAATTTCCCTATGCACACGAATGTTTTGCTCATCAATTACTACTTGTCTTTCTCCCGCTTCTACAATATACCTTCTTTCTTGTTTCTCAACGATTCTTCCATAATATAATCGATCGTTTTGCACGTATCCAACGAGTTTATATTTTTCCAAACTTATTGTTGGCTCTGGTGCACAGTTGAACCACAATCGATCTTTTTCGTCGTCAATTTCACAGCCTGGTACTCTAGTTCCTCGATTTATCGCGTTAGAGATTAACGTGATACGTGCGTTTGTTAACGCTTGTTCCATCTCCTCAGGACTGCATTTTAAAAGTTGCACTAACAATCGACTATCTTGTACAGCGCTACACAAGTATCGATTGATACAACCAGCGACTTCAACGTATGGATCTGTATTTGATGGCATGGCAGATAATAGGTAAATCTTTTGATTCGACTTGTCGAATGAGCATAGCTGTGATGCACTGTTTTCTTTGGAAATATTGACATTGTTCTCGTCAAAGTACTCCAAAGTGATTCGATTCACAGTTACGGCGGTAAAATGTTGTAGTTGGAGTAGATTTGTTTGTAAGTTGACATCTTGCTTCTCATCATTGCTCTCGTGATTCACAAGTCGCAGAATCGAGTTCTGGAATTGAGTACTTGTAACTGCACGTGTGATTTGAATGGTTACTTCATTCTGTGACTCTTCTACATCATTGTTGGCCAACTCTTCACGTACGACGCTGCTAAACTTGACAAGTTTTAGTTTGCGTGATAGATCAATCAAATCGTGATGCAAAAACTCGAACAACTCGCAATTGACGCAGTTGATTAGGTATGGCGCATCATGTAATCGTACACGACTATGCGGAGCAAGTGTCAATGATTCAGTTAACACGTACTCTGCTTCCAATGTGGCGTCAAACTTGGTTACCAAATGTCTGATCAGGTACAAGCACAAGTCTGTGAGTACTGGGTTCAGCTGCTCTCCTTGGTTGCTTCTATAAGTTTCCAACAACGTTTTAGCGCTGAATTCTGCCGATGGTAGCGCGCATACTCCGAATTTGTTGAAAAGTGGGCGGAATTGGTTAATGTACTCCTCTGGTAGTTGGTACAAGTGAGGAGCGTATGATTGTTCCAAATTCCAAAAACATTGTTCAGGAGCAACAAATCTTCCCTCTCCCTCGATAATCAAGTAAATGATTCTAACGCTTGGCAGAATTTGTACTTGATCAATTATTTCACTCAGGAACTTGTAAGCTTCGTTCACCATTGTTTGGATAAAGTTTGTACCGTGAGCAGCATTGATTTCTTGAAGTTGGTCGACAGTCATTGCAGAAATACGTGTTAAATGTTCGATGACATCTTGTACTGATGGGCCGCAAGTTTGTCCAATCGTCTCGCACAATCGAGAGAAAATGTAGTCTCTTGGTTCTACAATAAACTTGGTCGTGAAGCAAATGTTTTTGTACTCGGCACTGACACATCGAGTAATTGATTCTAATCGTTGATTCGTTGCTGGTTTGACACGACCTGGGTACAGTATATCGCTCAAATCTTGTACTGATATCAAATTATAACGCATTATTTCTTGTACTGTACTGTTTGGCTCGCTGGCAGTTCGTAACAACAGGATCGATAGCTGATTTCGATTGTTAACTTCTAGCTTAGAACAACACGAGAGCAGATACAGTTTTCTTTCCTTTTCACTAATACTATAATAGTAGCGAAGCCCTAAACTTTGCAGAATGCTCTTCCATTTTTTGTCAGCGTATACTCCTTGCGGGAACTGATCCTTTGGCAAAAACAAGGTGAAGAGGTCATCAGTAGAGTCATAGAGCTCAGATACTCTGCGGCCTCCAACAAATGGCAAACTCTTAATGAGCTCTAATATCTCTTTGTTGGTACTCAAGAATTTACGGAAATAGTCCATAATCGATGTTTGCTCGTCTTCTGTATAGGAGCTGAATTCTGGAATGTAGCATGACTTGAATATTTGTATGTCGTTACAATGTGGGATTTCCAAGTCGTCGCAAATTTGCTCCCATCCTTGCTTGATTATGAAAATGTTGTTCACCGCAACTGGGAGTTGAATGCTGTAACGTGGTTCTCTAAACATCTTGGACTTTGGCTTTGTAAGAGAAATCCTTTGATTATTTGTACAACCATAAATTGGTAGATGTTTCCATAAGTCAATTTGCTTCTTGTTATAATAGCAGCGGATCGTGCTGAGGTGTTCAATTGAAAGATTCTCGAATCGAGCATGATTTGTATATAGTTTATATAGCACCTCCGCAAATTTGTCTTGTCTAGTATCAATAGCTGTGATGATCGATAGTAAGCGAGAGTATTTAGTAAAATCAGGGTGAGCAACGTGAGCTTCTAGTGCGTTCAAAACCTCGCAAATGGATTGTGAACCTGAATAGACATTGGTGCATTGCGACACTGACACTAATGTATCTCGTGTTGTTGGTATAACTTTAAGTCCGCTTAGAGCTTGCTTAACTTGTTCCGCTGTCATTTGGGAGAGTTGAAGTAGTTCCCATAGAGCATTAAACCATCTCTTGTTGTTAGTCAATACTTGAGGAATAGTTGTGAGTATCGCTCTCAAGTCATTCATGATGTTGAACTTCAATATTTTAAGATTGTGTAAATCATTATCTGCAAAGTTTTGTGCATATGTACTCGAGATGAAGAGTGATTTCATGTTAGGGACAATTGTTTCCAAATAATGCAGTACTGCCGGTGATGCTACGTACACATGTTTTCGCCCCAAAAATGCGATATTTTCGTCAAGCGTGGTTACAGGTAGGTTGATGTGCTCATTTGGCAAGAATGGTTGTTCGAATCGCAGCCTCCAAACTTCTTGTACGAACTTCAAAACGGCATTCTTGTTTTCGATGTAAGACTTGATTAAATCAACGCGATGTTGTTGGTCGGCAAAATAATTACTCAACCAAACTCTTACAAATCGTGGCTCATATTTGACATGTTGTATCTTGTGCTGTTGTAGCGCGTTGGATAGATTTGGCTGAATAAACACTGGAATATTGGTAGCGTGCTTAAGCGTAGTGACTTGTTGTTCAAGATTTGTATCTCCAGTGATGATGATGTCATTCAAAGATAGCAGCGAGTTTGCATGATAAAATATCTTTTTCGAAGCAAGACATTGCAACATTGCTTCTACAAAGCTTGGATAGGTTGTTGAGCTCACAACTACCTGCTGCATTAAACGATCAAAATAGTTCTTTCGTTTTAACTCATCTTCGATCAGCATGATTTCTGATGCCAAGTGTTCCATCAAATTTGCAGCTGCCGGAGCGAGGCATGAACGCATAAGCTCAGTATTCCATTTCACTTGCAAGCTTTCATTTGTTTCGCTTCTCATTTGGTGTCGATACATGTTTTGTCTAGACTCGTCAACTTCAAAATAACCATTAATATGGAAATTGAGTCCTGTATGTATTGGTAGTGGTATGAACGTGTACAGTTTTCCGTGCGTGGAATCACCCTTTAACATAGCAACAGATCCATGAGGTACAAATCGATACGAGTTGTTGTTTCTTTGCTGCTCTGCGATACGTGCAGCAGATGTACCACCTGTTACTGATGAGATCAACCAATCTTGGTTCGTCATGTGATTATTACGGAGAGTATTCAGAGTGACTTGACCAACTTGTGAGTTTGTAGAGCACTGCTCATCGCTCTTTAATTCGTTGATGCATTGTATAACGTGATTGTTAATTTGGCCTGCTCCAGCGGAGCGCTCAGCTTCAACGTGAAACAAACTAGTACACTCTCCGTTCTCTTTGACGCTAATGCGAACACTATTAACATGTTGCAAAAAGAGTAGACATTCTGGGGCTTCAACCATGAATTGTTCCAACATTTTCTCAATTTTGTCACATGGCCAGTGGAGTTGGGCTATTTTTGATCGCGCTACTTGATTAGTTGTTCTAAGTGGAAGCCTAAAGAGGGTTCCATTAAATTCTTCTCTCATAGTGCAGCCAAGCTCTTGCTGCATGTATGGTTCGAATTGTTCTGGGAAAGAATCCACTAAACTTTGATTGAGGAAACGGTACATACGGCCTGGTTGCAAGACGTTCGAGTTGGGAAGATGTTCTGCATGTGGATCAAAAAATGCCAATCGATCGCGTGAAACAACGCTTGGCAAATCAGTGTACCAATAGCACGTGTTAAATCCCAAACCAAATCGACCAATTTTGTCCATCTCTGCTAGTTTTTCACCACTTGCAATGTGTTGAATTCTAGAAAAATCCTCGTCCTTGAATACAGCATCATTGTAGATTAACAAACTTGGACCTTGGAAACCTGTCATATGGTCGTGTAACAGATTTTTTGTCTTGTACTTGGTTGTATCATAAATAATGTGAAGTTTAGTTGCTCCAGCATCGTTAGCGTTTTGCAGCATCTCCAGGAATAGATTTGATCGTTCGTGAGGGTACTTTTTCAAAATACCTTTGATTCTGTCTATCAGTCTCTCTTTTTGTCCAAAATCCTCACTGACGAACTTACACTCTGCTTGTTTTGCAATATAAGCAACCAGTGATCTCACGCCAAGTTTCTTTGCAACGTCAAAGATTATTTTCTTGTGTACACGTCTCGTATGGAACTCGGTCAAATGTTGCTGTGGAGCAGTTGGGTCGATGTAGTATAGATTAGCGGCAACATCAAATCTGTTCTCAGTAGTTGGTACTGGTAAAATCTCTGTGTCCACTTCTTCAGTTCCTTTTGCAATTATTTCGAGAATTGCAACTGCGTTGCCTATGGCCTCTTCAGAAAGTGATACAACAGCTCTCTCTTTAATTGTATTCAAAGCTGCAATGAGTGTCTCATTTGAGAAGCGCAATGGAATTGACAATCTACGTGTCAATGTTCGATACTTTGTTGCAAAAGACTCTGGCAAACTGAATAGTAAAGGCTCAAGGTTAGTATTGAGCTTCTCGAGTTGTAGCTTTGCTGGACTAACAAACTTGTTATCCACTAGGACTGAATTAAATGAGCAAATCTCCCGTACCAACTCATCACTCAAGAGTTCTTTTTCAAGAAGAGTGTAGATATACGATACATCTGATGTGAAGCCAGAAGTAACGACATTGCGCAAGTGTGTAACAACACAAGCAATATCAACTGATTTGTCCCATCCCAACAAAATCTTCACCGCCTTTGAGACTTTCACATTGCAAATTTTCTTGACTGTTGCCACGATTTTCTCATCTTTCTTGGGTCGTGTTTCTTGTACTGTAGATAGAGTATTGCTAGTGTTTGGTATCCACAAGTAGCCATTCTTTTCTGCTCGTAGCAGGGCATTCTTCCACGACTCTAGGTTTTCGATGTTGATAATCTTTGACAAATACAATAACAAAGTTTTTGCCTTGTCAACATCCATCTTTTGGTGAATCTCCTTCATAACCAACTCCAAGTGTTGACACTGCATAACCTTTGACATTCCACAATCAACCATATGATCGTAATAGTCTTGTAGATCTTGTTTTGGGAACTTGTCCAAGTCGAATAGCGTAACTAAATCGGAGTCTCTTGGATCATAAAGATCCGTCAACGCTACCATCACGTATGGTTTTCGTGTTTTTACAAATTTAATTGTCTTCAATTCCTCTTTAAACAACCTGTTCTGTTCTTGCAGTGTACCAACACGTCTGAGGGTTGATACTAGCAGTTCAGAAATGCACTTTGTGACTTCTTCTTCTTCGTTTTGGATCTTTGGAAACAACACGTTGACATAGAAATCTGCCTCCGTCATTGTCAAAACCTTTAGCGTGTCCTTGTAGAATTGCGAGTATTCTCCTATATGTACAAAAACATTTGTCAAAACATCTTCAGGAATGTTCAATGGTCGTAAAAAGTTCTTTTGCAAGCTGATTGGGTATCGTGCAGTTCGCTTGTACATTCTAAAAATCGGAAACGTAAACAGCTTGTTGCAGTGCTTGAAGCACATCTGATCAAAGTGTTGGATTATCCAATCCAAGAGTTTTTTCTTTTCATCGTCGTTTAATCCTTGAACGTTTTCAACAGTAGAGTGCTCTAAAAAGCTTGCAACTGTTAATTGATCGAGTTGCAGCGTGTATGCCACCGAATCGTTGCCAACAACAGTACTGTTCAAAACTTGAACTTCACTTGATATGATAGCGTCTCTTAGCACTTTGTCACGGACATAGTTCTCCTTGTCGTGCAAAACACGTCTATCTCCGATTGCTGCCATCACTCTAGAATTGACAATTGGTACCAACTCAAGATCGTTAAAATATCTGCGATCGTAAATTGATAATGTTGAGTAGTAGCGTGTGAAAAACTCAACAAGAAACTCTTCTGTAACTTTGGTTTGTTTTTGTAGCAGGCTTTGAAGTTCAGAAGCTACATTTTCGGTTGTGATGCTCACAACGTTTGTCTGTCCTGAGGTGATGATCTTTCTTATGATGTCAGAGCTGGAAGTTACTCTGACCTTGCTCAGCGAGTCAAAGTGACATAACAAATCACTTTCGCGTTGCGACATGCAAAAGTATGGAGAGGTATTAGGTTCTTGGAATGATATCACTTCTTCTCCTACTCGTAGTACTTGAACGCCAACTAGATCTGCAAAATCTTCGTCACTGCAGCAGTACTCAAGTACTTTGTCAGCAATATCCAACGGCACAAGGTTGTTCTTGAATATCGATCGAACAACTTGTGGAGTTATCTTTTGCAGGCTCAATAACGATTCCTCCATACTGGTCTTGATATGTTCAGGCAAGTGAACTACACAACGATACCCGGACACTAACGTGTTCACAGTATCATTGTTTGAGGCCAAATACACATCCTTTGGTGAAAAGAACTGCTGATTTGGACCTCGTAGTACTGCAAAGTTGAAAAGGCGTTCGTAGCATGACACTACAACGCTATTCCACTTGGAGCCGTCCATGAACGTTGGAAATAAACTATAGAATAATTCGTCGTCTTGGATTCTACTTCTAACAGCGTTCAAAAGAATCGCGTATGCTCTTCCAATGACATCAATCTTCAGTCTTTCGTTCCAATTTGCCTTGAGCGCATCTTCTCCGACTAGATCAGGTGCACATTCCCACAATTCTCTTCTGTTTGATGCAAGTTCAAACGTAGAGTTAACAGAAACGGGTAAATCGATACGTGAGGGGAGTGGTAGGAAGCAATACGCACGTGGCTCGTCTAGTGCAAGAGAATTGTCTAGATGTGTTAAAAGATTGTGAAATTGTCTTACTTGTTGATGAAATTTTTGCTGCGACGGCGCCGAAAGGTATCTTTTTCGAAAATGGATTTTTCTCAAATTCTTTCTTCGATAACTCACGCACCTGATCGCCACCCAATACACAACTGACTATCCATTTGCTCTCAATGTTATTAATGCTTGGTCTACTTTCTCGGATACACATTTCGTATGTGTAATTGTCAAGGTAGTCGTCTTGGTTCACGATAGTGGCTGCATTCGACAAAATAGTGTTCACATGCTTTCTATTTTGTTCATCTCTGGTTGATGGGAATGAAATATCCATACTGTGGATCAACTGTGGTTCGCTCATTCCATCATCATAGATCATGACCTTGACGGATGCTACGTGTTTCAAAAAGATCACATCTGTTACTGATTCCAGTGTGAATTTGTCAAGTAGATCTCTTGCCGCGATTGGCTCCAACAAATTTTCTGAAATCTTGCTCCTAAAACTTTGCTCTTGTTGTTGCGAGCGGAGTGGAAATCGAAACAATGTTCCATCGAATTCTTGTGCACTCATAATGTCACAGCCCAATAGGTTCGAAAATGGAGCGAATAGGTCACTGTATTTTTCGTTCACATCATTGGTAAACTGAACAAAATCAATCATCGTTCCGGGCTCCTCGCCTTTGATAACCTATAAAGTTAGAATATGTGTCGTACACGTTACCTGTTTGTGAGGATCCAGAATCAGCATATATTTTCCTGAAACGAGTTGTGGAAAATCGGTAAGATGCTATGCCTTGTTAATAGAACGTACATCACTTACGTATACGGAGTTGAAACCAATGCCAAAGCGTCCAGTTTTTGTTGGTTCGTTTTCTTTTCTAGAGGCGCCAAGGTTCTTTAATGACTCAAAGTCTTTTTCTTGGAACGTGGCGTTGTTATAGCATACAATGGAAGGCACTTGCAGCATGCTCATTTCTGGGTTAAGCAGTTTTGTGGTGTTCTTGGAAAAGTCGCGCATATCAAGCATGATGACAACTTTTGATGCTTCTGCATCATCAGCGTTCTGTATCAACTCGCGAAATATTTGCGTTCCGTTTGGGTAGTCCCTTAAAATATTGTGCAGACGTTGCGTAAGAGGTTCGCACTGTCCCCAAGTTTTAAACATGCTCGTGAAGTATGTTTGTTATGTTTGGATAATTTTTGGAGACGTGTGAGTGACGTTTAGTTCTTTTTGTACCACTATTTAGCGTAGAGGAAAACTGTTCATTGGTGCGTTTTGTTTATGTTGTAAAAGTCAAATCATTACAACTAGTTCTTGCTAAACAAAACAGTTGTGGTAAGAACAAACTACAAAGTGTTTCAGCGTTATTGTCTAGGAATTCTAATACTTCCTTGCTCAGCGTACCAGTTGACTTTCTATTTTGATTGAAGCCCGCACATGAAAATTGAACCAGGAAAGTTTGAAATACTTTTTTCAGAAACAAGAACATGGAAGATAAGCAAGAACAAGGACAAACCATCA
>JAESGV010000903.1_pt1 | contig 12825 bp, 13 predicted proteins | sample 9269781 | NCBI WGS metagenome assembly JAESGV01 (sample SAMN15741586, study PRJNA653496) | algae metagenome | isolation source: Tildeniella torsiva UHER 1998/13D and co-occurring heterotrophs from... | place: Slovakia: Slovak Paradise National Park, Hrabusice, Kosice Region | collected 2000-01-01 | reverse complement strand
ATTGAGAATAATGCTGATTGGTACGACACTATCTGTTGCTCCTAGAAACTCTCCTCCAGGAATTATTTTACTATCGTAATGCGCAGCTAAGACAATCTTGCCAGCGTGGTCATTGTTATGCTTGTACGTTGCGATTATATTTTGGAATTCCAATTCTCCTATTGGCGTGTTTTGATGTGATTTTTGTATTTTTACTTCCCAATCATCGTTTAAACTATCGATAATATAGTCACGCGTTAATCTATTTCCTGCTGTGCCTGGTATTCGAGCACCGAAAGATAAGATGTCATCGGTCGTGGATTCTATCGTGTATGTAGATGCTGTCGCTAAAACAAATAAGAGACAGGCCACCGTGATGATAGCTAACCTCATATTGTAAGAGGAATATTTTGTTAAAACTTTGATACAGGTGGTCCTAGTCTGTGTTTATTCCAAGATAATACAATTTAACACAAACAACTTGCGATTGGAATGTCCTTGAGGTGACTACTTGATTTGTTACAGCGATTGACTTTTGCGTAAAATGAGTAATCCTAGGGCGCCACTTAACAGACCTGTGATAGCACCAGAAAGAAAATTAACCTGACTACCACTCATGAGATTTATACCACTAACCCATATAGCATCATCTACACTCTCTGGTACAACTTGATCATGCTTTTTGGAAAAACCACTATACTCGAGTAATGCACCTAGAACAGAGTCCAACTACTTGTATTAATAATTATAAAAAAATAACTTACTGTTGTACCAAATAATCCACTAAATAGCGTGATCAGTAAGATAGGCCACTGTGATAATAGCATCTCTACACTACATATCTTTACACCAAGCACATGTTGGTATATCATCTCTACTGCAATGGCAAGCAATACAACGATTCCAAATCTATACTCGTTAGATCAAATGTACAACATACGTTAGCCCAGCATAAGTTGCTGCTTTGTATCCTAACCATGTAACTCCACCATTTGTCCCATGTGGTACAACTTTAAATGGATTCAAAATGTAACGTGGTTTCGACTTGCTTAGAATTCCCACTTCAGACGACCATGTATCAGCACAGTTTGCGCAATAAACGCTAACGAAAGTGCACAGTAAAAAGCATTTGAGTGGATCCGCAGCTTCTAATAGAAAATACTGTTGCTTAAAGGGAACGAGTAGTATGTATACGAATAATAAAACACTTGGAAATCCACCATTCGCAACGACTTGTTCCCAATTTCTACTTCCACCTGTTTTGTAGCCGTATTCTCTTTGTATTTTTACATCCGCTTTGTATTTGGTAAGTTTAGATGACGACAAAAAGAAGTACAATAGAACTGTGGTACATGCGATCCCACAGTAAAAAGAGATTCCTCCCACAACGATTGCTGCAACAAGTCCTGATAAATCAAGAGATTGTTTCTTATAGCTGCCATAAAATAAATACGTGGATAGCAAAACAGACGAAGTAGCAAGTAGGACTGTTTGCATGCTTTCCATTGTTTTTGTCAACTTGGAAAATCAAACAACAGTTTTAACACAGACCTGCGAGCATGTTGAGCTTACTACACAGAAGTGGTTATTACAGACCATTAAAGAGTGTAATCAAAAGCCTTCCAGTCGTAAAGCATACAGATGCCACACTTAGAATGACCTCATCTGCAGTAGAATTAGATGAGCACGAACCTATATTCACATATTCGCAGTACAAATCGCTGAAAGCACCTAAAAAGGTTTCACAAAAAGGTGTACCAGCACGACCAAAACTCGACGAAGCAGAGGTTGAAGAGATTCGTCGCGATATTAACAAGTACGAGACAAAATCTTGGTTAACAATTTAGATTTTTACCTATTGAGCAACAACATTTCATAGGCAACTTGTACGCTACTATTAAGGCGCAAGGTGGAATTGCACACGGAATTTCAACCATTCAAGTTGGTGTACCGCAACGTGCGTTCATTTCAACAGATAGAATTTACACGCAACGACATGTGGTAGATGTTGGAAAAGGGAAAAAGGTTTCCGGAGACCTAGTGGTTGCTGTTGATCTGGAATTTTGTATTAATCCAAAAGTAATCGACAAGAGTTCGAAATTAGATCGTGATGTTGAAGGTTGCTTAAGCAATGTTGGCTACTATGGTATTGTAGCTAGACCAGTCGAAATAGAAGTAGAATATACCAACATGCTCGGAGAGCGAGTAAGACGCACCATGACAGGTGATAACGCACGAGGTTTCTTACACGAAATGGATCATTTGGATGGTATTCTCTACACAGATCACATCAAAGACAAAACTGAATACTTTACAGAAGATCAAATGCTTGATTACACAACAAATTTTGGTAGATTATTACCCAAGTGGAAGTAATCTTATGCGAACATGTACTCGTTCAAAAATGCTAGAAGAATCTGTTGAAGATCGGTGATTGTATCAAAATCTAACGCATCATAGTCATCAGTGTATTTATGCCAACACCATGGGAATGGCGCTACAAAACGTTAACAAAATAAAATGTAACATACATGAAATCAAGTGAAGAATTGGTACTTTTCTATTTAAGAATGGAACGTGATCATCTTCGATGTAAGAGTCTGATGCTACGTTTGTGAAAATTGGATTTTGGCTTCGTCTATGGTGTTAGTTGGTATATTCATCAACATACAGTTGGTTCGCCTTTCGTAGTGTCTGTTCGTGTTGGTATAGCATTGTGTACTGTCGTTGAGTATCAGAACTAAAATGAATTCTATAATTTGGGAATTGTGTAGTCTCTGTTCCGATAAGATCCAACAACATGAGCATTTGAATGTTAGTAATCTTATTTTGAGTTTCCCACAAATTTGCCAAATGCTTGGCGCCATCTTATTGTTAATACTGTTATAAGTACTTACACAGTGAATCTGTCGATGACCAGTAAGACACTGCTTCTTCTCCATCGAAAAATACTAATTGTAGATCATAGTGTGGTGCAGTAGTACTATTTGCTACCATGTTTTCGTACGCTTCAGCCAAGTGTAACATCATGGCACATGGTACAGCAGAATCTGTTGCGCCAACGAATATTTTTCCAGAGGCGTCTGGTGCAAAGTACTTACTGTCGTAATGAGCGGAGATGATCAACCTTTTGCGTGTTGGTTCTTGTTGTCGTTTACTCGATGGTGATTGATATGTTGCGATAATGTTACTAAAGTTTAAACTACCGAGAGTAGGTGTTTCTGCTTGGAACGAATCATACTCTACTCGCCAATTTTCGCCTAGCGTCTCAGCGATGAAGTCTTTTGTTTTTTTACTGCCTACTGAACCTGGAACACGTGCTCCAAAGCCAAGAATATCTTGTGTGTAATCGTCGATCAGTTGCAGTGGTACATTAGTTGTGTTGCGGTGAACAACAGGCTTCTTTACTACTGGCGTAGGTTTGCTGACAAATCCGAACAGTACCACGGCAAATATAAATAATGTAACAACTACTGCAGCGACAACGATAATTAAAAACAAGCGTGTTTTGAACCACGGCGTTTTTTGTGTAGGTGGGGTTTGTATATCTGTTGAGGTTTCGTCTTCTTGTGTATCTTCGGTCCGTGTTTCTTCTATTACTTCTGTGACAAGTTCTTCGTCGTAATGTTCATGAGGGGATGATGTTTGCGTGCTAGGCATTTGTTTGCAAAGTCAACCAACCAAAATTCGAACATGCAAACTGACAAATCATGACTAACGATATTTTAACGCTGCTTTGAAGGTGAAACAGACGAACAAGCCAGAGCGAATCGGAAGCCTTCCACGAAAATAGAACTTTATGCAAGAAAGTCCAAAAACAGACCTTTCAGATGACGTGATTCTGCCACTTCCAAAGCAACGAAATATTGAATATATCTAATGCTCGTGGGCAATAGTCCAAGAGTCAGACCTATCTATACGTACAATATGGAAGCACTAGAAGGCCTTATGATGATTCATTCCTGCTATTTTGTGCTAGAAGAAAACCTTGATGATTCACTTTCCCGCAATATCGCTAGGCTGGCATGCGACTTTGGAGATCAAAAACTCTACAGAACCACTAACAGACTCAGATTATGGCCGTTTGTACAGTTAATGTATCACAACAATGAGATACGCAGATCAATACATGTAAAAATGCTTGCATTCCTCTGCAATTATTCAGAAATCGCGTTCATGTTGATTGTGGACATGTGAGGGAAGTCATTCAGAAGATTGTTCCAAGTAATAATGTCACAATTCATCGTTACTTGGGTCGTGGTGCTACATCGAATGTGTTTGAAGTGACACGCCAAGGAGAGCATAGCAAGGAAGCCATGAAACTAGCTGTCTGTGATGAATATCTCGAATGCATCACTAAGGAAGCACGTTTTCTACACGATGTATGCTTAGGTGTCGCAGGAGTTCCACAGATAACGCATATTGAGCCATCTATATGAAGGTAGTAAAACAAATGCATATCGACGATTAGAATGAAAAGAGAAGGCAAGATCTTGTGACAGTTCTCAAAACTATGCTAAAGGCTACTATCAGAGACACTCGTCCTGTACAAGTTAACGCTCCAGCAACCGACAATAAATTGTTGTAAACAAAAAAGATATTCTCTCTATGACATTCCCCGAGATAGAACTCTACGAGAACGCGAAACGATTCTTGTTGATACCTCGTGTAATCGATAAAAAGTTGGATGACGTGACGCCAACCAAATCGGACTTTGATAACGTGGTGCTCGCAGATAGACAAACATGCGCTTTTTCAAAAATCATAGTACCAAAAGATCAAAGAAAAGCGCTATTTGCTAGTATGAAAACTATGACTCGTATTTTCGGAATAGTTGGTGTTATCAAGTTGTTGAGCGGCTCATTTTTAATTGTTATTTTAGAACGAGAGTTTATGTACAACATACGAGGGCATGAAGTATTCAAACTCAAAAAAATACAGTTCATCCCTTTTACACCTTCAACTTTCCGTAACCAAGATGAGGGAGTAAAAGAGCGTGAAATAGCGTACATTGAAATGATGAACAAAGTACTAGTAGAAGAAGATTCGTTCTATTTTAGTTACACTTGCAATCTAACGGTCAATTTCCAAGATCAACTCATCAACAAGTCGAACAGTAGCAATAGACACTTTTTCTGGAATAGGTACGCATAACTGATTCCACTAACAACATAGACACTTGTCAGCACGTTTAATAACTTCAAACTTACCCAAGTTTGTTTTACCAATGATTCGTGGTTATATTGAAGTTGCGGACTGTACTATCCACGACAAAACGTTCAAATTCGGAATCATCTCTCGTACTAGCTGCAGAAGAGCAGGAACTAGATACAATTGTCGCGGAGCAGATCTAAAAGGCAACGTAGCCAATTTTGTAGAAACGGAGCACTTTATCATATACGACGGTGTTTTCTCCTCGTTTGCTCAGGTATGCGAGTGACAATCATATTTACTAATACACTAGGTTCGTGGTTCTATTCCACTTGTATGGACACAATACGCCAACTTGAAATATACTCCAGAAATCAAATTCTTAACAGACAAACAAAAGCAAAAACAAGCCTTTGAAATGCATTTTGCAGACTTGGCTAATTCCTATCCTGGTCCATTCACTTGTTTGAATCTTTGCAAAAAGAAGGGACAAGAAAAGAGACTTAGCGACGTCTATGAAACGTTTTGGAAAAACACACGATTCACCCAAGACGTCAAGTACATACATTTTGACTTTCATCACGAATGCAAGAATTTGAACTTTGTCAAACTCGTAGAACTGATGCAAGATTTAGGAACCGATTTCCGTGCATTTAAATATTTTGTAGAGCGTTATGACGTTTCACAAGATCCAGACACTTGGAACGTTTCAACACCTATGATTACAAGAAGTATCAGTAGTACGACATTGAGTGCTCAAACAGGACGAGTTGCTCCAACATCAGATACTTTGTCAGTTGGAGAACCACAACATTTACCCAAGTCCAAATCATTAATCGATTTCCAAAATACTATCAAGGATCCTCAACTCGAAGATATTCCTTATAACCCAAGAAATACAGAAGAAATTGACGATGCGATGAAAATGTTCGAAACGGAAGAAAAGAAGAGCATGCAACAAATCGCAAAAGAATTCAATATTACCGATATTGACGATCGTATTCGAATGAAGAACATTGATACAGATGAATCACTCAAATTACCCAACCAAGGAGATCGTGCTGTCTCTCCTGCATCACCACGTCCAGATGAGAATGAACCATTGTATGAAGCAAATGGGTTCGAACGTATCTGTTTGCAACAACAAAGAGGAGCTTTCAGAGTCAACTGCATTGATTGTTGTGATAGAACAAACGTTGTCGAAACGTACCTTTCAAGACAAGTTTTATTAGACCAGTTGTTCAGCATTGGCATTCTTCCCAAGCGTGGAGAATCATTCTTAGCCTACCCTCGTTTCGAGAGTATTTTCAATCATTTTTGGGCAAGTAATGGAGATAAAGTAAGTGTACTCTATGCTGGTACACAGGCACTCATGGGAGACTATACCCGTACAGGACAACGCAGTGTTCAAGGTTTACTCAACGACGGTATGAACTCTGCAAAACGATACCTCAAGAATAATTTTACCGATCAACAACGTCAAAGAGCCATCTACTTGGTATTAGGATTGTTAGACTTACAGAGCGAGGCAGAAATTCAAGCATTCCAAGGCAAGGACATTGTATCAGAATTGTTCTTGTTGTAGATGAGATTTTTAATAAATTACAGGATCGTACATGAACCATCATTCGTAGCAGCTTCCTCCATCAACGTGTAATGATTGAACGCCAATTGCTTGATTGGTGCTTTCTTTCTCTTGTGTTGGAAACGTGCCAAACAAAACTCATTGGTACCGTTTCCAAAGTAGGTAAAGTATCTTCCATCAAAACTTAATGACTTAATACCCAAGTGTTTGGTTGGTACTGTTCCTCTGAATACGTTGATTTTGCGGATACAATTTGTGACAATTGTATCAGCATTCTCTGCTCTGGTATCGAAAATACGAATTGTTCCGTTATCTATGCAGCAAGTCGCTACAAGAGCTCCACATGCAATCAACTTGACACTAGTTACTGGTGACGGATGCGGAATTGTTGACAAACACTTTCCAGAGTGCAAACTCCATATCTTGCAGGTGCGATCAACTGATCCAGTTGCAATTATACTAGTTACGTCTCTCATCTCGTCGTTCAATGACAAACACATAACGGTACTACCGTGCATGAACGCAAACAATTGGTGCCAATGACCAACACTGTTACTTGAAACGTCGAACACTAATACTCTGTTGCCAATACCACACGCAACCAGAGGTTCTGTTAGTTCCCATAAAGATGTATCAGTTGCTTGAATGATTGGTGCACTTTGTCTATCTTTGTTTTCTGATGGTTCTATAGGAATGCTGGTGATATTGTTCAATAGACCTGTAAGTGATTTTGTCTCCCAAGTTTTGATCAACTTTCGTTGCGTCAAGTCCCAAATGTGAATATGGTACGCCATAGGTGCTTTCATTTGCTTCACAACTACCATACAAGTCATGTTTCGTATTAACTTGATAGCAATGATGAAATCTCTAGTGTATCTAGCTTCCAAAAATAATTGGTCTTTGAACATTGGGGAGGCTCCTACTACAACTAATGTATCTGTGACGTGGGAAGAAATACTACTAGTGTATGAGAATGCTGCTAGCCCAAAAGCATAGTCCACTGGTGATGCGTGAGTAGAGTCGAATGGGAAATGAGTGACATGTTGTTGTTGAGTGAGTTGAATTGTATCCATTTGATCTATACCATCTTTTCGCTCACCTACGTTCACTTCAATTCCAAGAAGTCTCTCTGGATCGATCTCTGTTAGTTGTCTTTGGTTCTTCTCCTTTCGGTGTTGATGTTGGTATGTAGATACGATATCTGTTGTTCCGCAGATCTTCACGCCGTCGATCTCGCACCAGCTGTTATACGGTCTTGTGTCAAAATCTATTCTTATCAAATTTGTTTTGAATAGTTTGCTCCTCAACGGAGGCGCAAAGATACGTGCTCTACAGTTTGTAGTTACTTTGGTGGGATTTCCGCTCCAAACACTCTCCCAATGATTCGTTTCTTTGTTCATGACTGATATCATCGTAACGCAACCTGGATTGAATGTCTCAAATATTTCTACTCGTTGGACGTATACTTCTCTCTTGAATAATAGCTCTACAAACTCTACGCTGCCTGTTCTACTTGCTGGTGACCATGTATTTGCAGGGTACGATCCATAACTTGGGTAAGTGCATGGTACTCCTAGTATGTTGCTTTGCCAGTTCTGTGGAGATTGGTCTTTGTTCGAAGCAAAATAGCCAGATGTATTGCTAGCATTCTCGAGTATGTGAAACGAACTGCTCACGTTGTACACTGCAGATGACCATTGTTCACAGAATGAAGCATCGATGCTCTTGTTATTTAGCAGCTCGAGGTTGTACATTGAATGAATCGACTTTGACGAGAGCAAACTGTACACCATTAGATCGTACGAGTACCTTCTTCTGAATGGCTGCTCTACGTGATTGAAATTCTTTCGACAATTCAAAGTGATTTGGCCATCTAGTAGTTTGCAATCAATCAAATGGAATCCACAATTCTTCCAAACGCCTTCGTCCGCAAAACTTCTCAAAGCTTCAAAATCTAAAATGTCATCGATCGACTGGACACCAGTGGAAAGAATCTCCGCTTTAGCTATCTCTTCTTTGGATGTAGATTTTTTGACGCTGAAGCTTTGGGCACCGTCTAGAACAGCCAACTTAGTTGTTGATGAGGTTCCATGTGAGTTGACATCAAATGAATGCGATTTGCGTAATAGTCTTGGACCTTCAGGAAGAGACGTTGCTATTGGAAGTTCGTTTGGTTCCTCAACTTCAACAACTGGAATGTTTGCTAGGAAGTCGTCGTCTGTATCCTCATCGTTTTCTGTAATTAGTGGAATAGCTCCTCCTAGTGATCTCTTATCTGCTTCTGCGACATCTAGATCGAATGTGTTTCCTCTAGTATGTGTTGATAATTTGACTGGCTTTGGCTGTTTCTTTGATGTCCACGATTGATTTAGTTTCGCGTTTTTTAGTGTATCGGCGGTCATCGAAAGGATTTTAATGTCTGCTTGGTTGTAGTGTTTCATAACATGTACATCGCCGTTACGATATAAGTCGGTCATCATCTCGCGAGCCTTGTAAATATTGCGCCATTGTGCTTTTGGTCTGAAATAAAATGCTCTGTATTCGGTGCCTTTGACTGTTTTGGGTCTCTTTCTGTTGAGATCGAGTGGATGAAAATAGGTTGCGTGAGGTCCCCACTTGGCGACAACCAGCTCTAGCCATTTTCGCTCATCTGTTGCTACAGTGTAAAATAGTTGGCACGTTTTTAACGCCGTTTCCAATTCTAACGCGTTCAAATATGAAAAAACATGAAAGAGAAGTTGTGGATTTTTTGCCCAGTGTGATAACTTTGCATCGTTGTTTAACTTTCGCTCTTGCAGAGAACCTCGCTGTATCTTTGTGGTTTGTGTGGTGTGCACGCTTGTTGACATGTTGTACTTTTTGTTCTAATAATTTTGTGTGTTATCTAAAAATAACTTAAAAAGTAGCGAAGTGATCTTTTTGCCAAGGCAGGAGCAACAACAACAAGATTAGTTCTATTCACAGATTGTACAAGCGCATTTTATAAAATGTACATATTTACAGAGTACTAGCATCTAGAAGAATAAAAAGTCGCCATTAGCAAAGCTATCGCCTGTCGCTAGCTGGGGACCTGTGTAAGCATCCAAGTCAAACAGAGTTCCTTGTGAGTTTGTTTCCACAGCTTGGTTCATGAAGTCGGTGTAGGTATCGTCTTCTACTACTAGTTGTTCCATTGTCTTGAATGGCTCAGCCTTCAACGTGTCTTGTTGGTAAGCAGCAGCTAGGGGAGCAAAAGTTGGCTCTACCAGTGTTGCTGGCATCACATATTGAGCGTTGTTGAAAAACGCTGGCATAACGAGCTTGCTCTTCTTTGTTGCTGGACCCATTGGTAGAATGCTGTTCAACAACAAGAGTTGCGATTCAATGATTTGCTTCTGTGTCTCAAACGGCAGGTTCGCCAATGATGAAATATCAAAGTGAGAAATAGAGTTCGAGAATGACGCTGGAATGGGAATGTGATTGATCTCCATGCTTTGGTTTGGTGTATTGACTGGCGACATTGAGCTCTCGGACGTGGTGTCTTCGATTGCCTCACGAGGCCTCTTCTTTGACTTGATACCTGGCTTAGCTATTGGTTTCTTGGCCTTTATCAAGAATGGAGGTGAGACCATAGTGCACATACGAACAAAAGTTGTATTTGATTCTTGGATTTCTGATTCCTTGATGTCGGAGCCATTCTCGCTTTGTACGAGATCAAAATTGAGCACTAGTCTAAATCTCTTTCCGTCGTATTTGTAGGAACATACATTGAATTGGAAAGGACCTAGTTTGACTTCGCGGTTTGCTGTTGACGTTGGCTTGGCGCGGAAAATACTCTCAGTACGTGAGATTGATGGTAGACCATCATCAGTGTTTACATCAATTGGAGTACCATCCTCAAACGTTATAGACATTGTTGCTTGTACGAATGGTGACTTTTCGAACGAGGTTCCATGAGTAAAATGCAGTAGAGCGTTGTACTTGTATGGTGCTTTGTACCAAATAGTATCAAATTTGTCAGTGAAGTATTCCTTTCGTTTCTTGCAAAACTTGAATTTTGGAGGACTTAGTGTCCAATTATTTTGAGCTGCTGCTCCGTCTTGTGAGAACCACTCAGTAGTCCAATCGTGTGGTGAGACACTGTCGTTCATCTCATCCTCTGAGTGTACAGAAGCTGGTGAGTTTGGACATGAGTCGCAATCGCTGCTTGACTCAGTATGTATCACTTTAGTGTTTGTTGTTGATCGTTTTTGTCTCATATTATCGTACTAGTAATCCAACACGGTTTGGTGTATGATTGTTTCTACAGGATCTTTGTTGCTGTTGCACGATGTTTCGGCATTCAAAATGAACTCCTACAAGTGATCTTCGGCGAAGTGAACGCCGGTCATGTTTCGCCGAAGTCTTCGGAGTTACCATAATAATAGCTGCTTACAAAGATAACGTTGAGATATTTGCTTTTATGGATGTGTAACTCCGGAATATATTTGGATTATTGTAAGCTTTCAAGATCCATTTCGAGGGTTGTATTTTATCGTTAAAAACATGAACAAAGCTAGCACCACTATTGTTGCCATTAATATGAAGTTGCAAGAACAAGATGCGTCATTGGACTGTATAAAGTAATTTTAAAGAGCCAACAATAAACCTGCTATTTGTTACAGTTTGCTTACTGGTGAGAATAGCTTCTCCAGATCAGTGCAGCTTTGTTCTTCGTTTGTAACCTTGATGGTGTGAATACCAAGAGCAGCAGCAGCTTTTAGGTTCTAAAATTTAAGTAAGTAGATTGAGAAAAAACGCACAGGACCTAAATCGTCAAGAAATATACACTCTTCTGGCAAAATGTTTGCTCCAATGACCTTCAATGCATGCTTGTATATCAACGGATTTGGTTTTCGCATTCTAACGAGTCTCGATTCTACAATGAAGTCAAAATGTGGCCGTAACTGAGACATTAATGCTTCCAAGTCGTTTTCTTTAGCATCGGAGTACCAGTTGTTTGTGATTATACACGTGATAATTCCTCTTCTTCGCAATCTAGACGCGCACTCCACTAGCTTGGTGTTTAGCTTGGATCCGCTATATCTACACTGTTAATATTATTGTACTCTACATGTACCTCTCCATAACATCGATCATCTCCCTTGTATTAAATTTATCTTTGCTATCTGTTGGTAATAAAGCCTTCTCTATCTCCGTGTGTATAAAAGAGTCCATTTGCGAACAAAAATCTGCAAACGAAACAATGTTTGACTCCCAATCTCCCCACAAACGTTGTATCTCTTTCACATGCGCGATGGTTTTGTTGATGAATCCGTCAGGTAGTCCACACTTTTTGTCATACTCGGCTAGTGCCCTAACAGGAGAGGCAACTAGCACTCCGCCAACGTCAAACAACACAGCACGATAGTTTGCTTGCATTGTAAGTCTTGCCTAGCACTAGAATGTTTCGTTCCTCATGTTCATAGAGCTTGCATTACAGTGTACCGTTCTAAGTCTTGACTAGGACAAAATAAAGCAAAGTTAACGGCTATATTTATTGTAATCTAACTAACGCAGCCAACCAATCGATTCTTTTGACTTTCGTCATCTATCTAACCTCATTTTTATTTGGAGTTCTTTGAAGTACGCCCACCGATAGACAATGGCAACCTCAAAAAACGCACAGTACGACTATTTAATTAAGCTATTATTGATTGGAGACTCTGGTGTAGGAAAGAGTTGTTTACTGTAAGTGTATTCTCGAAATATTCTTCTAAATAATAGTCTACGCTTCTCTGATGACACATTCACAACAAACTTTATCACAACTATTGGGTATGTTTTTTAATTCTTGCTTCTTACGGTAAAGAATTGATTTCAAGATTAGGACAATCGAACTTGACGGTAAACGAGTAAAACTTCAAATTTGGGGTAACTTTTTATTAACTATATGCTAACCTGTATTTCAGACACTGCAGGACAAGAACGTTTCCGTACAATCACCACGGCTTATTATCGCGGCGCGATGGGAATTTTGTTAACCTATGACGTTACAGACGAACAGTCGTTCCAAAATATTAGAAACTGGATGAAAAACATAGAAGAACACGCAGCAGAGAATGTTAACAAGATTCTTATCGGAAACAAAT
>JAESGV010000902.1_pt1 | contig 12844 bp, 11 predicted proteins | sample 9269781 | NCBI WGS metagenome assembly JAESGV01 (sample SAMN15741586, study PRJNA653496) | algae metagenome | isolation source: Tildeniella torsiva UHER 1998/13D and co-occurring heterotrophs from... | place: Slovakia: Slovak Paradise National Park, Hrabusice, Kosice Region | collected 2000-01-01 | reverse complement strand
AAAGAATTGTAACTGCCTCTAGTGATGGCACTGCCCGCATATGGTATTCCAAATCAACAAACAAGGATTGTATCATATTGCAGCATCCAAGCTATGTGTATGCTGCAGTTTTTCACCCAAGTGATCACAGAATCATTATTACTGGTGCATACGATTCTAAAATCCGGATATGGTTACTTGATGAACATGATGGAACTTGTGGGTTATTAAAAGAAATAGGAATAGAATCTTCAGGACATGAGGCTCGTGTGAATAGTATATGTTTCGATGATGAAGGTATTAGAATGTATACTGCTGATGGATCGGGAATTATCAAAGTTTGGAGTGCCCGACTGTCAGGCGATTCTGACGATCGTCGATATGCAGGAGAATCTTTTTCGATTATTAGAACTATTGAAGATGATGAAATATCACAGTCAAACTTGACGTGTATTAGAGTGGATCCACGCAACCCATTAGATAGATTACTTGTTCATTCCCAAGACAATATGATAAGAAGACTAGACGTCTCCACTCGAGTTATTCGTTGTCGATACTCTGGTGTGAAATGCCACAAAAACGCACAAAAGAGTAACTTTAGTCCGGATGGGAGATACGTAGTTAGTGGAGGTGACAATGGTCGTGTATACTTTTGGAATACAGAAACTGGTGATTTAATCGATAAAGAAGGTAAAGATTATGGATTTGATGGTAGACCTGTTTATGATGTGGCATGGAGTACCAAAGAACATGTTATTGCATTATGCACATTCGAGGACCAACCTGTACGAGTGTATTGTCATGAGAAAAAAGATGTCACTGATGAAGAGCCAACTCCTCAAGAAAATCTCAGTAGTTATCGTGCCAGTAGACATAGTACTGCTGCAAATTGGTCAACCCTTCGTGCTTCAGTGATTACACCTGCTCCTGTTATGGCAAGACCAATTACACCTCCACCAAGTTCATTCCATCGTCCAATGGCTACTAGACTCAACCCATCACCTTCTTCATCTCTGTTGGCACCTGATCAAGATTATTCGTACTTGACTAGTAGTCAACCAGATGATACTGATGCATTTGAAGAGATGGTTGCTAGGTATACAGAATCTCTAAAGAGCTAATTACCACATTAAACGTGCTTCTGTGCCATCAGGAGCTGTGAATGGTTTGTACAAGAACATGTACAGTGTTAACGCATTGATAATGCTATACACTATAATGTTGATACCTGTTGCTATGGATTGATCCTTGTCTAACACGTTTTGATTGCGTTTTGGCAAATAAATCAAAATGTTTAGAATCAAAAATGGTGTGATAAAGTATCTAAACTCGATCAATGGTAGTGGTATCAAGTTCAGACATACGCACGCAAAGAAGCTAGTGATTGATAAGAGACTCTTTCCACTCTCTATTTTCTGTTAGTATAATGTTATAGGTGCTTACTTTTGAGTAAGTGGAATAGGAACAAAAATGAAGCAACGTACACTGGAGCATACAAAATGGAAAACTCTGATGGTATCTTACCAGGTGTAACGTGAATCCTAAACAGTCTACGCCACAAGTAAAATAAGTAGTGTCGATTATCACTGAGTAGAAACATGTGGACATAACTATCGGTTAAACAGTAGAAAATGACATACCTGAAGCGAAGTCCAATAAATGCTGCTATAGGAATACCAACAAGCATAGGTAACGCTATGCGTTTCATCAACGATACAACACTACTCTTGTTTCTATAAAATCTCCATAAAGTGACTAGAACTTCTCCGCCCATGAACAATACACAAAATGCTGAAAAGTAGAGTATTTGTGGAACGTGAGTGATTGCGATATGATTGGTCCTATCACCAACAACTAGTCCATTATTGACAAATACGAACGTAACGAAAGCCACCGCTACTAGTATGTATCCATAAAATTTGACTAAAATTGCAGCAAATCTGTTCTTGACGAAAAAGATAAATGGCACTAAATCAAGTGCAATGTGGGCGTTTGGTTGCTGTTCTCTCTCAAACCACTCTATGACAGAGTTTAATGCAATCCAAAATGTCCAAATGATATTAGTTTGACGAAACATTACAGCAACAGCAGAACTCTATTGCATTAGTATGTTTGAACATAACGTACGATTGCACTCATTGTGAACCTCTCATTACGGGCTAAACTGAATGATATCAGTAGGAATAATGCCGATCCGATGTCTGTGTAGTACAATGGTGTAAAAAAGAACATGACTGGCAGTGTAGTTAATTGAAGTGCCTTATATATAGGTTGAACATCTCGCATTGAGCGTGCTAGTATACTAACGAGAGTAACGAACGTGAAACATAAGAATACAATATTGATACTACGCAGTGTTTCGATAGTACAAACTCGATCAGTGAATACGCCCAAAACATTTTCATAAATTAACGATACGATGTATAATCCTGGTAATGTTGTTATTTTATCGTCCCACTCTGCTTTCAAAAGTCCATCTGCGCAGTACCGTTGCGCTTGTCTAACATGGAAGTATTCATCCATGTACACAGTCGGTACTATCTTATTAACTCGTGTAGATATCCAAAACGATGTGCCTGCAAGAGCGAGAAGACATGTTAACACGTGTTGCATTTGCTGGTTTTGACATTGGTCAACTGTCTTTTAATAACCAAGAATATCACAGAAATTTCTCGTTTGCATAGATCTATTGCTCCTAAAGCGATTGATAACGTGCACAACCTCCTTGTGTTGGTACTGTACTTTGCTGTCTATAAGGTCTGGATCCTGAAAAATATACTGCACACTGATCTAGTAAGGTAAGCTGGAGTGGGGCGTCACCTGTAATCATGTTTTGTAGTAATATTCCGGGTGAGTAAATATCGTTGTAGACACAGGGTGCCTGGCTTTTATGGCATTTTTGATTTCTGGTGCTGGATATGCAGCCGCATAACTGTTGGATAACTTTTTTACATATACACAGCCAAATCTACCACGGCCCACAAGCTTTTTCGTTACAGTGACGTTGCTAACTTCAAAAATCTCATGTTACATTTGTCGCAGTCAACCTATTTCCTCAAACAAACAGCTTTGCGAGCAGATTAAGTCAGGATCCATCCAATTTGCTGTTGTTTAAACGTCTGGTTCCAAATCTATCCTGGTAAGCTGCTGTCTAGTGTCCACGTCAAGAGCTTGAAACATTTGAGGTAACATCATTAAATGCGAGATAACAGCTTTGTGAGCAGATTCAGGAGTGCTGGTGAGCCAAGCACCATATTCTACAACAATAGTAGCTTGTAGTATAACTTGGAACAGCTGTACTAGTTTCACCTTTAGATTACTTGATAGTCCCTTGCTTGCAGTGTTTATCATATACGAGTGTAACACTTTAAATATACGGGTCCATGATAGTATATTCATATCTGAGAACGACTGTATCATCTTGATCTGTGATTTATCGACCTTATCAATACTTTGCTTAACTAGATACTTGACTGGCCATAGCAATGTAGTTTTTGCGATAGGTATAATAACGCTGTTGAACTCTTCCAACGGTAGTGATACTAGGTAAGGTCGGTTACTGTTCATGTCAGAAGTTAATTCATCTAAATTTGCTGCCAAATCTATCAGTGTTGGTGTATCAGACGAAACATAGATTGGTTGATGCGTTTCTGTCAATTTAGCTACTACTTTAAGTAACGAAGAAATGCAGTCCAGTCTTGTGATAGTGATTTCTTCTGCGTCATGGAGTGATTTACAAAGTGTGCCTGTAACTGACATAACGTTAGACACTAGATCATGCGCAAATAAATGTGTCACTGCATTACTACTGTTTCCAAAGATTATATTTGAGTACAGAAGCCCAATAGCTCGTGCAGATCGTGCAACCAGAGTATCTATCATAGATGGTGAAGCGTCCATACTCTGCGTGAACATCATCAAACGCTCAATACTAGATAAAATTTGCTTTGATTCCTCAGCACTGAATAGTAGATATACAAATATGGGTGACTTTCGTTCTTGGTTTCTATCAATCGTAAGTTTCAGCACTTTGAGAACACGTGACAATAACCTATTGATAGTATCGAGGTTTCTTGATTGCAGTGCGATATTTACAGCTGTATCGAGAATGGATTGTACTAGCTGTGAAGCAAGTACTACTCTCTTGTCGCCAACTACTTGTATAGGTTCTGCTTCCTGCGACAAAAATTTGACGGGTTCGTATTGAATGAAAGGATTGCTCAACAGATCGGCAGAAAAGTCGCCAATCGTTTTCGATGCTACATCCCTTTTCGCTTGAAACTTGCTTCTTTTTGCGGTAGGTAGAAAAAATGTACGCAACGTCCAGTGTCGTACAGGCGCTGAGAACAAATCAAGTACTGTTGCTAACTCGCTCAACATGTGTGCTTGACACGTTGATACTAGTGATGCAATATAGCAATTTATCAACGTTTGTACCTGACGGATGTTCTCTATGTTTTTTTCTTTTTGTTGTGTAAAATCTATCAGTAATACAGGTAGAATTAAGCGAGTCAAAATATTTTGTATGGGCTCGAAGTCCAAATAGTGTGTTTCCATAGTGTGAAGAAAGCGAAGTGAGAATTCATTTGTTGGCTCTGGATCCTCTGGAATGGAGAGCAGTGGTAAGCACGTGTATTCAATAATTAATTGCTGTGCGGATACAGGTATTGTAGGCTCGCCGTTTTCTTCCTCGTTGTTTAATTGTTGAACTGCATGTATACGAAAATGCGAAGCGAGTTGTTTAATCTGTTGTGAGAGCGCTTTATCAATAAGGTTATCCAACGATTTAAACACCGACGTGAGTTGGTCTTGTTCTACGAGTTTGGTTCGCTTGGGCATAGTTTTACAAGGTTTCTATTTATTTGCATCAGTTTCAAGTATCTTTGTGAACTCCTCTTCTGTAAAGGCCAATAGTCGCGCTGCCTCCAGATGGACTTTTTGTCGTTTAAGAATATCAATCAATTTCATTTGTTTCCTAAATGCCATCAACAAATCTTGTTTCTGTCTGTCCATTTTCTTGTTTTCGTTCCGCAGTTTATCGTTCTCCTTTCTTAAACCATCAGTGGCCTCTCTTTTCTCTCTGTTCAAATCAGCTATCTGAGTTTTGTACTTTTCCATTTCTTCAAGTGCTCGATTTAGCCGTACGTCTTTTACTCCAGGAGGTGAAGCACTTCTTTTAGCACTTGGCTGAGCGCTATTGTTCTTTTTTAATGTATCTACTTCTTTCTTCAGCTCGTTTACTTGAGCTACGCTATTCTTATATTTATCTTGCAACATGTCGTGCTCTTTCTTCTGTTTGTCAACCTTTTGTTGATGTTGAGAAGCTTGTTTCGTTAGTAGTTTCATTTCTTTTGTTTGCTCTTTATATTTCGAGTCCAAATCTGCTAACTTTTCTTCTCTGTCTTTCAACTTGTCCACTACTTCTTTCATATCTTTTTCTAGTATCTTGAGCCGAGCTCTGTAAAATTTTGCAGCTGCTTCTGGACCCATTTTGGCTGCCATTACATCAATGTCGTCATCCTGATCATTAGTTGTTTCTATGTTATCTCTTTGAATGGCGCTACCAGGTCGGGCTGGTGTGGCAGGTTTCTTGCCAGCCGAAGATGGTGCTCTTACAGGTGGTGCGACTATTGTTGCTGCTTCACGTTCTTTCAGCTTCTTGGTCTGTTCAGAAACAGCCATACTCGCTTTTTTCAAAACGTGTTCGCTCTCAGCCTTGATTTGTTCGTCGTGTTGTTTTAATTCGAGATTACGCTTATTAATGTAGGACAAGTAATCAGAATCGTCGTCGCTTTTTCTAAATTCTTTGCTTGATCCACCACTACTCATTAAACTCATAAAATCACTTTCAACTTCTCGCGAAAAGCTTTTCGTTGATTCATATCCGCTCTTTGGTCTTGAAGTTGGTCTAGAAGTTGATCTAGATGGTGACCTTTGAGCATTGTATGATACTTCATCATCGCTATTGTCGTATAGACCTTTCTTCGATTCTCCTCTTCTAGCTTGATATTTTTCGTATGAACTGGTTACCACTGAATAGTCTTCATCTGGGCTGGACATAGGCGAACTCTTACCGCCTAATCGAGTAGCTATTTGTAAGTTACATGTTTTAAGATGCAAAGACCATCAACCACCACTTATCACTCTACACGAGCCAGCTCTCCGTACGAAAGAATAAACGAGGAAATTGAAACCCAGTATCTAGTCGATGAGATTGATGAACACCTTCAAAGTTTAGACATAGCAAATAGAAAGGATAAAAACCTACGAGGTAGTAGACATAGAAGTACAAGCAGAGAAAGAAAAAAGAGAAGTAACTACGCGAAAAGTCCCATTGACAAAACAGGTAGCTACAATGAACGAATATATTCACCTGAAAATGATGTATTCAAACCAGAACTACGTGTGGAAGATCTACAGGGCTTTCCGCTACGACCGAACCATCTACAAGTGCGAGTTTCACAATTTGACGATATTTCGCCAATATCACCAACAAAAGAACGAAACGTTCATCTTAACGCTGATGTGATAAACGATGAACTAGAATATTTCAATACTTCTACAATGTTAGGAGAGGACACTAAACCACCGTCGCCAACATTATCAGACTCTGAGTATTCAGATTTTCAAGTGGAGTGCTCTAGACTACAGAAAAGAATAGAAAAGTTACTAAATGCACCTGATAAAATAACATATTTGACACAGAAGAAACCATTAAAAACATGATTAAAAGTTACTGTTTTTAGTCCATTCAAATTCTCCACTAATTATTCGATTATGAAATTCTACCTTGTCTTTTCGTGAGTGATTGCCCACACGCAAAAAGTCAACACCTCCACGATACTTGTCTCGTTCTGTTTTCGTGAGTAAACGATTCGAACACTTGGTCATAACATGTCTCACATTACTAGCATATACTGAAGCATCCTTTTGTTCGAGTGCACTTGGGTAGTACACTGGAAAGTGTATCACATGACAATAGTTTTGAAATTGAGTGAATAGTCGAATAAAAAATGTACTGACAGGTATTGTCTCCCAGCTAGGACAAAAATTGTTCCATGGGTACCGTATCATAACTGGTTGTACCGGAAGACCTGCTGTGAACGCGCCACGATGAAATAAAACTAAAATGTTAGTATTCAAGTGACTACTTACTGTGGTGGCTACCATTAGTTGTTGTACCTTCAGGGAATATTACTAACCGTGGTGGTAGACCCTCTTGAGCTTTTGTATATTCTCTTTGTCGAGTAACTATTTCTTGTACTAGTTGTTCTTTGTTCCCGTCTTCTAAAAACTATACAATTAGAAAATCTCAACGAGTATTACTAAGCAGTTAATTTGTTTCATCCATTCTCCAAATAGTGTGGTTGATTTTAATCTTTCTAGTGCCAAAAAGCATATTGTGTTAAATTCCGATAATAGTACAACAGTATCCATCATGGATACGTGGTTACAAACGATTGTGTATGGTTCAGTGGTTTGTTCGATGTTTTGCTTCTTTATCTTCAAGTCAGTCGCCCGTACTTTGTCTAATTGCTTTTGTGAAATGTGAAATCTTTTAATCGAGTAGAATCCTCCAAAAAATAGTCCTATCCTACTTAAGATACCGACAGAGTTGTATATAGACCGTCGAAAACCACTCAAATGTTTGAAAGTTTGTTTGTTTTCGTCCATACCAAAAAATACGAGTCGCGATATTATCCAAAAAAGTATACATAAAGATCCTATCAGCACCACTCGTATGGGTAAGAGTAATATACAATTAATAACCATCTAGAATGTTAAAGATACGTTAACGATCGAACCTTTGATTTTTCGTACCAGCCTATAGGATAATCTGGTCGTACAAATGGAGAATAACGAGCTTCTACATCAGTATACTCTGGTTTTTGTTCCTGTTCAGAGTACGATGTCAAAGTTGGCGAATTTAGCAGTGTAGCGTTCTCTGCTGTATTTTCAGTTTCTATTTCGATTGCCACGATAGATGAATTGTGTTCACTCATGACATGAGTCGCGGTTGTTTGACAAGTTTCTAATTTGGTTATGGCTTGTAAAGCAAAACATAGTCGTCAATAACTTGCTGAGCAGTGGAAACACACTCATCAAATAATGACTGATCAACTCCATGTCTATAGTACCAGTGGAGATAAGCACCACTGTCCATCATTGTTGTGGCTCTTGTAAGAATGTGATCCATCAGAGACATCACATAGCTCCTGTTTGAGCATACTGTGATTGATTGATTGATCTTGGAACTAGCCATACCAGGAGCTGATGATATATCAAAGCTTATGTAATCTTCTTGATTCGTCGCGTAGAGAAGCCATTCAACAGGAGCATACGCTTTAGCTAGCAAAATTTTCTTTACACTGTTATAGTCCTGTACACTTTGAAATCCACCTCTTATAACAACTTTTGTGAATAATGTTTTGTTTGGAAGATTATCTTCTAACATGTACAATGGGACCTGTTTGACAAAATCTTCCACAATGTACTGCCATGAAGTAAACTTGGGAGCATTTGACATTAATGTGGCACTAGTATGCAACTCTAGGAACTTTGTACCAAAACTAGGACATAATGTACGAATAAATTTAAAGCAATCAAAATCTACAAAATCGGCTTTGTCCCTAAAAATGTTAGCCTCGGTAAACAAAAGTTACTGTTGTATCGGTAGTAATAATCCAGCCAAACAAGATGCTATGTACTTGTTAATATCAGTTGTCGAGTAATCTGATCTTTGGAGAGTGGTATGACCACTTGTTATCTGTCTCTTGTTAATTGATCGCAACACATCGTCGTTCTGAAACATAATAATTGAATCACAGTTCTTCTGCAGCACATTCAAACTTAACAAACAATTATAGTGTTGCATAGGAGTATCACCATGCCGAAAAGGTGCCACGCACACCGAAATAATGTACATGGAAGGGTATTGGCTTCGGACTTCTTCAATAATTCTGCTTCCAAGTCCTGAGCCTGTACCACCACTCAAGGAGTGGAAAACTACACAAGCTTTTACGTAATCAGTGCTTTCTACTTCATTTCGAAACAGCTCAAGTGCATCATTCAAGAGCATGTCGCGACCTTGATTTTCAGGAGCACATCTTTCGGTCAATCCTTTGCTATTTCCTCCAAAATTATATCCTAAAGCCCAATTATTACCACATCCACTCTGAGAAAAGCGAACATTAGTCAGCTTGTATAAATTGTTTGAATTTTCTTGCAGAATTGTTTGAATTACTTTTGGCTCACTGTCCACCATAATACACCTAGCATATCCATTCCCGTTGAACAAGCAACCCTGAAATCCAGAATTCTTCTGCTGCCGCCTAAAAATTAAAACTAAAAATCAGTGTTACTCTTTTAACATTAACTTCCAGAATTCGTGCCCAACTTGATTACCACATTGTCCAACCTAGTTTGGCGTTAGTTTCTACGCTGTAATACCTGCAGGAAGATTAGACTCATGATCGCAGGTTGTCTTAGTTTATTTGTAACCAAACCAATCTCACACAACATGAACAGACCGTGGGGAGGGCTCTTAAGTATGCCTAGTCCTAAGCGCTCTAAGTTAACCAATGTTTCTATACAGTCAAATTCTCCAACACGTATCGAGAGTTCGTTTTCTTCACCAACACCGGTTATGTCACTGCTAAAACGAAAATCACGAGCTGATAGTGTAACACTTACCGCTACTAACATACATCCCAACGGTTTTCTATCATGTATCAGTGGAAAAGAGCTTTATGTTTGGGATCGCACTACGTTATTCCATTTTGACGCGCCGTTGTCAGACACAGAAAGTTCATGCATTGTCAATGTCGCGCAAACGAAGAGAAACGGTGCTTGCAGCGTTTTGGCAGTCACACCAGAAGGCTCCATGCGTTTTTGGAACAGTATCAAAAATGACGCGTCAGACTACGTTGAATATCAGGTGCCACTAAAAGAATCACCAATTACACACGTTAAGAGTCATCCAAAGCAACAAGTAAGATCATTTGTTTTTTCAACTAACCTTTAGGGTATATTTGTGCTCAGCACTGAAGATGGACATCACTTTTTGATCCAAGTAGAAGACAACACATTAAGTCACAAAACGTTTTTGGAGGACGAAACCCCATCAGCGTCGTACTTTTCATGGTTCCCATGGTTGTCAAAGCAAAACACAAACCAAAAAAGAGATTCGTCAAGAGTTCTCCAAACACAACTATTGGGACATTCATTATTTGTCCTCACAGATAGCACTATCAAAAGATACTTTTGGGATTCACAAACAGTAAGCCCTAAAACACTTAATTTTACATTTTAGCTTGATTCAACTGATCCTTTCCTAGAAAAGATCAAAGAAGACCATAATTTGAGTACAGAAACAGAATCATGGTTAGTAGACTTTGAATGCAGATCCGAGGGAAACTGTGTTGTTATGAAGGTTTTAGTCGCTTACGAATTCGATTTGGAAATTAAGTACTTGGTTGCCACAGAGGTTGTCGCAGACGAAATCGAAGAGAATGAGATCCAAGAAGAACCAGCTATCGTTTGCAAATATTCACATGCTTCGAGCCTCTTAATGGATCACGTACCAAAAGCGCAGATTCTGTTTTTAGGGAATGACATGTACGTGCTCTGTCGCGACGTGGTCATATCAATGTCAAGAAATGGAGAATTCCAAGAAGTAGAGACTCTAGACACAAACGTAGCATCCGGCCAAATAGTTAATGATCGTTTGAGTGTCGTGAAAGATGATGGAAAGATAATTGGCATCGCGCCAGTCTCCGTACCTGAAGAGCAGAATGAGGACAATATCGCCGATTTCCCAAGAGAAGACATCTTTTCTGGAGATACCACGCAAACTCAAGCCAAGAATCTTCTCCGTGAATTATATTTCCACATGCGCAATCAAACTGGAAATAGAACCTACTTGCAACAACTCAACTCTGGATCAGCCATCGTTGAAGCAAGCAGAATGCTAATCGATGCAAATCCATCAACTACATATCGATGGGCAACATCAATAGAAGACGGTGCAACAAAAGCAGATGAGATCTACTTTGATAGAAATGCAAAAGTTCCTGTATTAGTTATTGAAGACTTACAGAAGAAGTATAGACAACATCATGCATTATTGAATCTGCTAAACAACAACGCCAACAGGCAAAACTTGTGGAGCACAACACTGACTCAAGAACAGCAGAAACAAATAATTGGACACGGAGAAAAGTTAAATTTTGCTATTCATTTGCGCACTCTACAGAATAATTTAATTACCGAGAGCAAGAGATTTCAGTCCAGAAGCAATGGAGATATTGTAGAAAAGATCAAAGTCCTTAACGTTGCCATGGTTCATGTTTGCAAAGAAGTTAGAGACCAAGAACCTTTCAACCCAGAAAATTTTTATACTCAAGTCTCGCAAGTGTATCAAATCCTCGAAACACTTTGCAAAGATGTCGCAAAACAAGGAGAAGAAGCTCAACACAGAGAGTCTGGATATAACGTTCACACGCAGAACATTACCATCACATTGATCAACTCAGTATTCGGTGCATTAATTACGAGCATTCGAGGCTATCATGAAGCAATCACTTCAGTATTCAACTCGAATCAGTTCCCATCTTCGCTTTTTACCGACAACAAGCTCCATTTTGCAAGTGGTCACGCGTCTGTGTTCGAGAACCTAGAATACCAGATCGATCAGACAAGCAAGTTGTTAGCTACACAGAGAAGAACAAAGTCAGAAGGCCAAGAATTTGAACAGCTTCTCATCGATCAATTGTACACTATGATTGACTTTTTGTTGGAGACATTACCAAATCAACTCTACGTTGAGCAAAGGACATTATTAATGCCAAAATTGAGAGAAGCGGATGTCAATATGTCAATCAAGTTGGCAGAAAAGTATCACGATTTCGATGCATTGGTGGACATTCTGGCGGAAGGTCCTATTTTACCCAAAGTCAACAAACAAAAGCTCAACCACTACATGACCAAGTTCAAAGATCACGGTTTTGCGTCTATTGTGTTCAACCATATCGTCAAAAAGGGTTGGAATCAAACACTAGTAACTGATGAAGAGTGGAACAATCAATACCACTCAGAGATCTATGATGCTATTCGTACAAAAGATCAACTTGCATGGGTACACGCTATGAAGCATATTGAAACAGATCAACAAAAGTATAGTACTGCCACACTATCTAGTTTGAGCAACTTGGCTGAAGATGAAAAGAACAACCTAAAAGACAAGCAAGTGAGATTGTCCATTCACAAACTTGCAAATCTCTATGTTAGACAGATGGACAACACTTCTATGACTCAAGTGAACCAATGCAATGATTCTATCGAAAGAACTGATGTACTTTTACACGTTTTGCGTTGTCAAGAAGCACTCAACACCACCTGTTCATATGAACCTCTCAATGAATCATGGCTTGGAAGAAAGAGTGTAAGACATCCAATAGTTCCTGCCACACCTGATAAAATTATTAGCTCTGTCTACAACGAGATTATAACCAATCAGTTGGAGAAACTCATTGTTAATGCTGCGTCAGATGAAGATGAAAGCGAATTGAAGATTCAAGAACTAGAAGATTTGTTCTTCAGAAGATTGGCGATTGCATTAGAAGTTTGTGAAGAGTGGATAAGATATCACGAGAGTATCTGGAGAGTTTCAGATTCTCAAGCACAAGTGCTACTCGTACACCTTTATCACGCTGCAATGTTGGTCAATATTAGAATACGGAAGAGATTCTCAGAAGATAACGATATTCCAGAACAAGAAAAGGTTGAATTATTTAGAACATGTGTATTCTACAGATTAGCAAAACAATTCATGGGAACACCTTCTATGTTGACAGAAGAAATTGTT
>JAESGV010000901.1_pt1 | contig 12845 bp, 14 predicted proteins | sample 9269781 | NCBI WGS metagenome assembly JAESGV01 (sample SAMN15741586, study PRJNA653496) | algae metagenome | isolation source: Tildeniella torsiva UHER 1998/13D and co-occurring heterotrophs from... | place: Slovakia: Slovak Paradise National Park, Hrabusice, Kosice Region | collected 2000-01-01 | reverse complement strand
GACCAGTTTTTGCACGAGTCGTCTGCCATGTAAGAATACACAACAAAAAAAAATAATACTAGGTATGGATTCCAAGTTGTATATGTCGATGGTTCAAAAGGTTTTAAAAGAGCGTTAGAAGAAATTGTGGAAAAACATCCACAGTTTAAGGGTGTATTAATGGGAACTCGTCGGATAGATCCACACGGACTATCCATGCACTATTTTGAAAAAACAACAAAAGGGTGGCCTGATTTGATGAGAATCAGTCCTATACTAGAGTGGGATTATGCTGATGTTTGGAATTTTTTATTGCAATTGTCCATACCGTACTGTAGTTTGTACGACAAGGGCTACACATCTTTGGGTTCAACAACAGATACCATACCAAATCCATCGTTGTTAGTGGCGGACAAGTACTTACCAGCGTACAAGTTAAAAGATGGGTCACTGGAGAGAGCAGGGCGTAGCGGGAATACGTAAAAAATTTAGTTTAAGAACTGTAGGTATTCTACTGTTGCATCAAGTAGATCTCTGTTTAGCTTCTGCTTGCCTGTCACAACATCTTGAAATTCCTGTAAAAGGTATTTAACTTCGCGTTTGTCGACATGCTTGTACAACAGTTCGTACTCTGATCCTGAAAGATAGTTTCTAGCTCTAGCTCGCAACAATGTTGGAAGTGTAGCAACAGATTCCGTTGTTTCCGAATGTATGTTGATTAAACGAATTGTTTGGGGTTGTTCGCTGAACTCTTCTCCCTCATCCTTCTGCTTTAGTGCTTGATACATTGCCAGCAATTCTCCATTTATTTCAATTGTCTTTGCGTTTCTAAGATCATAAAACACAGAGTTTATCACATTGTTTTCTATTCTTCGCTCATGATAATCTTTGCAAATCTTTTCCAGTGCGCCTCCCTTGCTATCTAACGTATTGGTAGATATCTCCTTTAGTATAATATACGTCATAGTATCTTGTGGCAAGTACTCTTTATATTGTTCCAGTAGCTCTTTAACAACATCTAACCCAAGGTGATCGTTTGGAATAGCAAACATTTCTCTCTTATCTGCACTAAATCTGAGATGGAATATTCCAGCGTCGATTAAGTCAATCATTGGTGAAGAAGACATTTTGATTCCCAATTTGTTGTCAATTGCTCTTGCGATAAAGATCTTGAATAACAACTTGATTATCTCCGCCTTGTTAGTATGTGACTTGAGCAATTCTAACACATTCTGAGAGATAGTACTGCGCATACGTGCATATGAGTCATGAATAGCTTTCTCGAGGACTCCTTGTTTCGTTTTGTTTAGCGTATCCTGGAGTAATTGTATGGCATAGTGTAACGTTTGCGGTCTTCCAGAAAGTTTTCGTGCTGCTTCTTTGGAAATAATACAGGTATCCATATCGACCAACTTTTTGAACTGTGCAACTATTTTCGTTCTATCTTGACGAAAGTAAGGAAAATCAACAAAGATGTCAGCGTTTTCGCCTCTACCAGTCGCGCTTTGTATAGTCTCTATGAGTGACAATTTTGTTCCTGCAAAAGCAATGTAATCGTAATCTTGTTGTAATTCTGCACATATTGTTGATAAACCATACAAGAGGTCACGATACTGTTTTGTTTCTGTACTAGGACGTCGAACTGGAAAACTGCATATTGTTAATTTATAAAACGATGACGTACCGTCCTTCGTATTCGTTGATCATGAGTTGCGCTTCATCAAACACAATGCCAATGCGATATTTCGTACGAAAACGAATCATTTCAACTAGCTCTGCATGAATGGATTTTAATTTTTTCCAATTCGTTGAAGCGTTGATTGCCAAGCATGAGTCAAAACAATCTGCGTAATACTGCGAGGAGTTACTGAACTGTGAAGTAGCAAATTGTAGAGGTGTAAAGCCCTCGTTGTTACTAAGCTGTACAAACAAACACGCTAGCTTTGAGATGATCCAAAGTAGTGTAATGTTGGTTGTAACAACTGCTCTTGCTTCTAGATCTGTAATGTGTTCAACTAGTGCGATCGCACTTTTTAGACTTTTGTAGTATTCGTCGATCTCTTTATCAGCTGCCGTTGTGTAGCATACAAAACCATTTGCAGCGTGTCTCAAAATTTGATGTGTCTTTCCTGCACCTGTTACGCCGATATAGACTGTTGGTAGCAATGTTTGAGTCCCTTTTATTCTCCATTTCTCCGCATATGCTTCTGTATCAAATAGTCCAAAATATCTCATATCTATTCCCTTGTCATCTGCGAACATGGGAAGTATCACCTGCCTCTTGCTGAAACGACAAAGTAATAATTGTTGTTTTTCATTCTTGCATTCACGCTGCCTTATTTTGTGTTTAGAAACAGCTTCCAGTAAATCATTAACGGTTAGTCTTGGCTTTTGAACGTTTTCGCGTCTAAACTGCATAGCAAGCGTAGTAACCGTCATTTCACTTGGTAATCAGTTACAAGAACCAACGTTTTACTAAAGATTTTTGATGTCAATCTTGTCGAGCTCTTCTGATGCTTCTTTTGTAGCACTCATGATCCACTCTATTCCTCCACTCTTTTGGTTAATCACTGTATGAATATTTGGCATCGAAGTAGGAGGCAACACGAAACGTTCTGGAAAATCTTCAAATTGTGTTCGATATGCATCAAATTTGGTAAAGTTTGTGATTAGTATTCCATTTCGTAATTCATACGATCCAACATCTGCAAGTCCAATGTACCCATACTTGAGTAACTTTTGATCAAAATAGTTTAACGAATGTTCAATCTTTTTTTGATCATACTCATCTACAGCGTTTCTTACAAGTAGCACGAGTTGCGACAATTCTAATTGTAAGAGTTTCTTCTTTGGTAACGACAAGTACACATGCGTGATCGCATTTGCCAAATAGTTTGCAGGAACGTTTGGATACTTGGTACGATAGTTCAATGTAAAGATCAGTGAGAATTGTTCGTCCATTAGAACGTGCTTGTTACACTGCGCCATTGTTCGCCAAAATAGTGCGCATAAAATATCATTCGTCGAAACTATTCTTCCTTGCAAATGTTTGTATCCACTCTCTTGCGCGATTCTCTTCTTGTACGTTTCGATTTCATTTTTCGAGAAATAATAATGTTTCATCACGCAACCCATACTCATCAACTTGAGCGTATTGTACATGTTGTGAACAAAAATCTCATCGTACCATCCACTTTGTAACGCTTGCTCATCTGTTACAGGTCCCTTGTTTTGTATCTCCAAAGTTTTCACATATGGCTCTTCACTAATTGTTTGTCCACGATACAACTCTCCCCATGATTGCATTATTCGCGTGAATCCTTGTGCATCAGTGACTCCGTGATTCAAACAAACAGATAAAAAGGTTTTCTGATCGGAAAAAGTGGTCACACAAATAGAAACGAGTTTTTGATTGGGTGTGATTGGAAAATCTTTTGGCACTTCTTCACAATGGTATTTTTTGAATTCTGTGTATTGGTCCTGAGCATTTGGTGCTGGTACTAGTTGTCTTGTGAAAGTGATTTCAACTGAAGGGTTTTCGTGTTGATTTTCTAGTAGGTGACCTTTTGGTATGAGTACACCACCGATTTGAGGATAAATAGTCAATAGTTTTTGCAGTGAAGCAAGTAGTTTCTGCTTGTTGAGCGGAGTATTGAATAAATATCCAAATGTCATAGTGAAACGCGATTGTTGTACATCAATTGGTGATAAATCGGTAGTTTTCGATTTTGACGTCGCACTCACGTGCTCTACAGTGTCATCGTATTGCTTCGATCGTTTATTCCTTGTCGATCCCCAAACAAAACTCCCAATCGCCGCGTTGAAGCGGAACCACAGTAAGGTAATCAAAAAGGCGACATATTCTAGCATTCTATTTCTCTGAATTAACCTTGGAGAGAAATAGAAGCATGTTGGTGTCTGTTGTGCGGAAAAAATTAATCGTTGTTGGAGAATTGGAAACTGTGGTTGACGCAAGTTAGCTAGAATGAAACTATGACGTGTAAAAGAAGCAGTACAAGATACCTGCAAATTTAGAGTTCAACACTCCGTTACAGTAGACATCAATCTTAATAATGAAATATTATTTCAACATTGTGTTGCATAGAAAGAAACTCGTGAAATAGTTCCTGAGCAAGTTGCTGTTCCTGATGCGAAAAGTTTGTACAGCTGTGCTTTGGGATGCGTCAAGTAGTAACATGCTTGATTTCCATTCAGCGTAACCAAATAGCAAACACTTCCTCTCTTCACGTATGCATAGTCAAAACGGTACCCACTTGGCAAAGTGACTTGATATGGAGCAGTCGTAAGTGTCAAGTATGGCGCTCCTGGACACACTCCTGTAGTTCCAACTGTAACTGATGAAGGTGGCGTTGCTACCACTCTACACGTTGGTGCTTTCGTTGTAGGTTTTGCTGTTGTTGTAGGAGCACGTGTGGTTGGTCTAGCTGTTGTAAGACGAGCAGTTGTTGTAGGTGCTCTAGTGGTAGGACGTGCCGTTGTAGTTGGTGCTCTGGTAGTGGGACGCGCCGTAGTTGTAGGAGCTGTTGTTGGTCTTGCTGTAGTAGTAGGTACACGAGTAGTTAAACGTGCCGTAGTTGTAGGTGCTCTAGTGGTTAGTCTTGCTGTAGTGGTAGGAGCTCTTGTCGTAGGTCTCACTGTGATAGTTGGTATTTTAGTAGTGGGTGTGGCCGTAGTAGTAGGAATCATACTTGGAGTCGGTGTTGGTGCCAATGTAGAGCATACATTACTAATTGTTAGAAATTAAAATTGCATACCCTGTGTAAATGAGTCGATTAGGAGATGTTGTTCCTTCTGTAAATACAACTACATTTTTTGTAGAATCTGCAATTACCAGCGCCGACAGCTGCGCTGGTGTCAAATTTGGATTGCATTGTCGGTATAGCGCAAGTAGTCCCGCGACTTGTGGTGTTGCTTGCGATGTTCCCGATGCTGTAATAATGTAGTTGTCGTTACCATACCATAACGAATAAATATCCACACCAGGTGCGAATACATCTACTGATGATCCAAAATTACTAAATGACGCAATAGTATCGGTCATGATTTCTGTAGCGCCTACGGTTACTGCTCTCGCGACTCTAGATGGTGATTTTGTACTTGCATCGACATGATCGTTTCCTGCTGCAACTGCACACGGTATTCCTGCATCGATTGCATCATTTACAGCGTCATCGATAGCAAGGTTTGGATCGCCGCCCAAACTCAAGTTGATAACAGCAGGTTGTACATGATTCGCAGTAACCCAATCAATTCCATCGATGACGACATCTGATGCGGAACCACCCGTACAGACAAAAACTCGTACACTTTTCACATTTACATTTTTTGCTATTCCGTACGTGAAACCTCCTACTGTACCTACGACAAATTAGAAAGTGAAAAAGTTAACATACCTGAGACGTGAGTTCCATGACCATTACAGTCGATTCCATCGCCGCCTGTTGCGTCGTATACGCTAACAGCTCGACCACCAAAATCGATATGAGTTGGTCGAACTCCAGAATCGATAATGTATGCGTTCACGCCTGTTCCATCTTGTGTGTAATTGTAAAATCCATCCAATGGTAGTATTCTTTGGTCATCTCGATCCAAGTGTTGTGTGTATGAAGTTATCGTTTCGGAGCCTACCATATTGACAATGGTATTTGGCACTACATACTCTACACGAGGATGGTTTCGTAGTTTTTCTAATTGTTTTGGTTTCAAGTTCTTTATCGCAAAACCTCCTCGTAGTGCTCTTCGAAAACGACGTTTCACTATGCCCTCGACATTCGTAGCTATTGTGTTCACATCCTCCATTGTCGCTCTTGCGAAGCTTCTTTTAAATTTAACAAGGTATTCTCCTGGGATGTCTTGCGTTTTGATACAAACTATCAAGCAAAACACGAATAGTAGAGTAAAGCTGTGCATGTTTCGCGAAAGTTTGTAACTCAGCTATCGTTTGTCTCTTTTGGATTTGCGTGTTGACAATGGTGAAGACGACGTTCCAATTTACTCCATGAATTTAGATGATAACTTTCTAGTAATTGTGTCGTATTTGGGAGAAAAGTTGATCGTCTATTACTCTCGAATTTCTAATAAATATTACGCTCAATTCAGATCCTAATTTCATTTTCATGTCGAGTCAAGCGGGACAAAGTAAAAACTAGTGATGACGTGTTCAAGTCAGTTCTGTGTCATTGTGAATAAAAAGTGTTTGTAACGACTCCGACAAGCTCCGAAAACGAATGCAACCCGCAGAAGCTACACACGATGAAGATACTCACAAAGATGAAGCAGTTGAAAACGTACCTCTGACAGAAGACGAACCACAAAAAGCATCACTGGAATCTCCTATCGAAGAATCAAACACAGTAGCTGAACCATCACCATCAGTTACACCTCTGCCGCGAGGTCAGATGTTCGCACTGTGTCTAGTGTTTTTCTGCGAGGCATATAACTTTACGTACATTTTTTCGTTTTTAGGATACATGATTGTTGACTTTGGACTAGTTACAGACGAAGCTGACTCAGGTTATTACGCAGGAATCGTTGCAGCGACGTTCGCAGGTGCTCAATTCGTATCAGGCTTCATCTACGGTTATTTATCAGACAAGTACTCCAAGAAACGTGTCATGATGTTCGGTAACCTAGGTACATCACTTGCCGTAGTTGGTTTCGGCTTTAGTGTTAATTTTCCAATGGCTGTATGTTTCAGAGGTCTCAATGGTGCACTAAATGCAAACATTGCCACTGCAAAGGCGTATTTGTCAGAAATGACTGATACTACGAATCAATCGAAAGGTTTTTCACTACAAGGATTAGCATTCAACGTCGGTGCAATTCTAGGACCTGCTATTGGAGGACTACTATCACGTCCAGTACAGAAATACCCTACACTATTCGAAAAACCAGCACTTGTTGGTCTAGGAAAATTCTTAACACTATTTCCATACTTGTTACCAGCTTTACTGAGTTCAGTACTCATGTTAGTTGGATTCTTCATCGGATGGAAGTTTCTAGTTGATAAACCAAGTGCTATTCCGCAACAAGTTGATGAACAAGCATTGTTAAACAACGATATTGAACTTGATGAAAAGAGCACGATAGACTCACCTGATACAAATGTAGTCGAACCACCAAAACCTATGAATCCATTCAAAAAACTTGTACACTCGTTTAGAATTGTGTTTAATAAGGATTTTTGTCTATCATGTGGCATCTATATCGTTATTGTAGCTGTTGCTGTAATGACTGATGAGACGTGGCCACTTTGGAGTATGCTACCACTTGCTGAAGGTGGTTTAAACTTTGAAACAACAGAAATTGGTGCTGTACAAGCAATGTGTGGTGTCATGGCTGTTATGATACAGTTGCTCGTATTTCAACGTTGTGTCAAGTGGTTTGGCAAGTTGGGTACAGCACGTATTGGCATGATCGCTCAAACGCTGTTGTTTGTGTTGCCACAGATTCATCTGACAGTGCAATTTGGAAAGGTAGCGTTGTGGGGTAGCTTGGTTGTGTTCTCATTTGTGAGAGCCTTCTGGTCTTCACTAGCTTTTACAGCTGTATTTATTCTTATTAGCAATAGTGCTCCACCAGGGAAGAGTGGTATCGCTAATGGTCTAGCTCACTCAGTAGCGAACGTTTCGCGTATATCAGCACCGTTGATTGCAGGACCACTGTTTGCGTGGACAACGAGGTTGACTTTCCCAATGCATTTGAACATTATATTTGCGATTATGGTAATACTAATAGTCATTGGAGTTGGAATGTCGTTTTTCCTACCAAAAACCATCAATGATCCAAAATCTGAGTTGAATCGTGTAAATAGTGGAACGATTATCAGTGCTGCAGAAGAAGCTGACAGTGCCGTTTAAACTACAGGCGCTGTAGATGGGTATCCATTAGCTATTTTTCTGGCAGTGCACCTTATCGGCGCGATTTGCCCTCGTATTTTAGCCTTTTTAATACATTGTGCAATGACGTTGACAGACAACTGGGTTATCGCAAAAATCTTTCTTCTTTTCACTCCTCCAAAAGACTCCAAAGCAAAGCATGTCCCAAGTTTATGTGCAACCAGTAAGCCCAGTTGTTGTTCAACAACCAATGGTCACCACACAAACAGTTGTTCAACAACCACAACAACGCGAAATGAAGAGCATTGCTGTTGCGTACGTGCTTTGGTGGTTCTTTGTACGTTTTTTCATACATATTTAACAAACTAGGGTTTCTTCGGAGTTCACAGATTCTACTTGAATGAGAGCGACACAGGAATGATTTACATCATCCTTCTAGTTGTCGGATTTTTCACTGCTGGTATTACCTATATTGCTAGCTTAATCTTCTGGTGCGTTGACATGTGTTTGATTCCAGGTCTAGTAGAGAAGGCAAACAGACCACCACCACAAACGGTAACTGTAATGAGCTCCCCAACTATGATGCAACCAGCAATTGTTGCCACCACCCCAACCTATGTGCAACCAGTTCAACAAGTACAATACGTTCAACAACCACAATATGCACACCAACAAACCTACTCCCAAGTCCAATACCAACAATAATTTGGACAAATAAACTCTACTTAGGTTTCGATAATACCTCTATTTGAATATTCGCGTACGCACTACAGTAGCAGGTTTATTAGGCAACAAGGAATAGAAATTCTCGCAACATCTAAACGCTTGGACTGGAGAATACTGAAGGACCAAATATCGAACAACTCATAGATTAGCTGCGCAATCTCATTTCATTTATAACTCAGCACCATTACACACTTACACAATGTTCGTTTAAAACATTTGATAAACGCGTGGATTTAACTCCACGTAGAATATCGTCTTACACTTGTAAATATTCCTCTGACGTTTGAAATATGAAAATTACATCAGTGTTCACCCTACTGCTTCTCATTGCAGTTTTCATTGCGATAGAAACAACTGCAGATATATCGATATCGATAGATGAAACCGTCCGAAGTATGCCTGATGCTTTTGCAGAAAAAACACCAGAAGAAAAAGAAGAAAATGCACCACAAATACCAAGAATTCCGGATCTTAAAGAAGAGACTCGGTCAGCACCTATAGACGCGAAAGAATCTTTAAATCACAGATCCGATGCGTATAATCCAAACTCAAAACGATACAACCCTTCAACTAAGCAAAAATCTGGCGGAAGAACATCTCGAACCAGCGCCAAGATAGCAGCCGGTTTACAGGCAGATCAAAACGCTCCCCCCAAGCCGCTTGGACAATCCTTGCCAGAGATGCAAAGTTCACTAAATCATCGCTCAGATGCATTTAATCCAAACTCGAAGCGATTTAATCAACTTCGCAAAATAGACAAGGAGGAAAGACATCCAGAGTAAGTGCGAGAAAAGCTGCGGCAAAACAAGGAGAACTTAACAACTCGAAACAACAAGCGTCAAGCAATTCAAAACAAGAAGCGTCAAGCGATTCAAAACAAAGCGGAGGCAAAAATAATGTTTCTGCAGCAAAGTATGTACTCATACAATCGTTTGTTAGAGGTGTTCTTCAACATTGTGTCAAGAAAGAACAATACAACAGCACGTGCATGGTCGATGTCGCTAAAGATGTCGGAATGTCATCAGCATTTGCGCTTGTGTTTTCATATATTCCAGGAGCAACAGCGATACCTTATATTCTTACTATGAAAACAAGTTGTATTGATACTGAATCTGCACCAGAGTGTATTCAAGCGTTTGTCAAATTGGGAGCGTCTGTAGTGACAACCATGGCTTCTTATTCATTGGGTCTTGGAGTGTTTGGACCTGCTATCGATGGATTCGCACAATATGCCGTATCAGAGGCAATTGACTACGGATCAGATTACATCATGTCTGTTGCATTTCCAGAAGAATAAACTTTACAAAAGTAAACACCTCTTTTTCGGTGCTGTTAGTAGTGGTATTCCTTGCTCTAGTTTGTGTACAATGCTTGGTAATAAAACTATATTGTTCATTGCTAAACTCGCTAACCTTTCAACTACCATGCTAACTTGGTCAGGATCTTTGGCTGTGATTTCAAAACCTTCACAGTTGTACTTGGATTTTAGCGTTTCTAGTTCGTCGCGAGATACCTCTCGTTCTGCATCTAGATCAGTTTTATTTCCAACAATAACTACTGGATATTTTTTGATGTCCTCTTTGCGTCGTATAATATCATTCATGAACTCGTCTACTTCACCATACGACCACCTACATTTTATCGAATACACAAGAAGAAAACAGTGTGCGTTATCGATATGACCGTATCTTCGCGCTGTGAATTCCTCTTGTCCTGCGGTGTCTAGTATCTCCAACATTACTATTTCGTTGTTTAATTTTACTTGTTTTCGGTATGAATCTTCACTGGCACGTTAGCGTTGTATATTGACGTACATTGTTGGGTCATACTCGTCTATAAATATTCGTTGCACGTACTGTATCGTAATTGTTGATTTTCCAACAGCGCCGCCCCCAATAACAGACATGCGTATTGTATTTGTGGAGTGGAGTTTTCCAGTAGTTTTCATGTACGAATTGAGTTGTGATAGTGCGAATCTATAATTTTTTTTGATCTCTATTGCACCATCCTTGTACTTTGAAGCGAGTATTGGTCTCCAATATTTATCGTTCGAAAATGTATCATAAAACTCTTTTGAAACAAGTACGAGCGTGTTCAAAAGTTTTAAATCATATCTAATGTACTGGAATATCAACTGTATAACTTCATCTGGTACGTGGGTGTGCGTTTTTGACATGTTTGATTGTAAATATACGTTTATAAGAGTAACAGTACAAAAGTAAGAGCTACAAGTACGAATCCAGCTGCAGCTCTGCTTGATCCTGATAATGGGCTAATAGTAGCAATAGTGCTGTTCACACACTTTGATCCATTGAATGTATTTTGTCCAACACCTGACAAAACGAATTGAGTTAAATCGTTAATGTTGGAAGGAGGAACTTTGTTCAGAGTACACTTGTTAATCGAAATACAAACATTCAATGCTGTTGAGGACAATTTAGTACCGGCCATTGATGGACTAATACATCCTTGAGAAACATGAGAACCATAGGTATAGTATCTGTTCGTGCAGTTGGTAAAAATTGGCTCACTGTTGAAGGTAACAGGTACGTCAGATACATTTCCACTCCATGTGAATTTTCTGTACAATTAGTTACAATCAAGAAATCCGCTTACGTGAGACAATCTATTTGGCATGAAATAGCAAAATCCGAGTATGTCGCGTTGATGTAGCTTGGAAAGAAGCATCTTGACTCTAACGCATTGTTGTTGTGAGGTCCAAGGAACAAATCAAAATTGGTTACACTCTTGACCAATTGTGAAACGTTGGAGACTTTTCCTGGTACTGTTACAGGTACGATGGTTTGATTAAAATAAACGTTTCTACGAATGAGTAACACGAAAATGGACTTACTGGAAATCTACATCATCTTGCTTGTTTTGGATTGGCACGACTGAGATGGCATTATTGCTAGTAGTAACTGTGATTTGAACGTTTTGTACTGCTAACATGGAGTATGATAAGGTGGTGAAGAAAGTTGAATCTCTTCTGCTTAATCCAGCAGTACGTGAAAATCCATTAACATCTAAATAGGTAGCTGTGACTGACTGGAGACTTGTAACGCATACATAGTTAATTTGAAGAGTGTTATAGCCGTTCCACTTGATACCAGGTGTTGGGTCATTCGAATAGACTGGTACAAAGCATGATGGAGCTGGTGTAACTGGTGAGGGGGTTGTTGGAGGAGATGATGGCGCAGATGTAGTTGGCGCTGGTGCTGCAGTAGTGGGAGAAGATGCGGGTGTAGATGTTGGTGATGGTTCAGTAGTAGGTGCGGCACTCGACGCTGGAGTTATTGTTGGTGCGCTTGATGGTGCTGATGAAGTATCGCCGGGAAACGCTGTTTGTGTTGCTTGAATAGGCGAACTAGATGTAGAAGGGGCAGATGGAGAAGGTGTAGCGGATGATTCAGGGGAAAATGTTACTTCGTCCAGTTTTGTTTGAAGGTTTTGTATTCTATTTGCATTCCAACGCTCTTGGTTTTTCACGATTATTCTGCGAGGTGCAGGATTATTGTTGTATGGGTTTGAAATATAGCCACTAAATGGTTAGAAGTATATATTTCGTGCTGTACCTTTGACAATTTGGATCTCCTGCCTGCACTGTGGCCACAAAGAAGAGAAAGCATACTAAAACTCCAACCCAGACATTCACACCTTGTCTCTTCATCTTTTATCGCGTAATTTGTTCGCCTGTCAGTGCTTGGAGACAGGTAGACATAATTAATCGCGTAGTGACAAAACGAATCATTAGCTGGCCGAATCGTTGGTTACATGAGGTACTGTATCTATTGCTCGTGCACTCATAATTATTAAATTGTAAGACCACAAGAAAGCTACTTGCGAGTTTGAACATTATTGAAACATCTTAGTAAATTGTTTTACATAGTAGTGCATTTCTTTTTCTTTTCGTTACTTGTACCTTTTGGATCTGTTATTACTACTCCCTGTTCTAATTGCTCGCACAAATCTGACAATTGAACTAATCTAGGCAACGTTATCTCAATGATCTTGTTGAATATCAGCTCTATGTCTACCAAGAACCGTGCAGTGATTTCATAGTGTAAAAAATTGTACTTTTTCGCTAATTTTTCCAATTCATTTTGTGCAACTTGTCTATCTACGTCCCTTTCTACTTTGTTTCCGATTAAGATGCACGGGACTTCTTTGAAATCGATCTTCTTGTGTCGTGTAATACTATTTAGATGATGCTCCACTTTTTCAAATGATTCTCTGTCGTTGATCGCGTAAACAATAAGAAAGCAATGTCCATTGATGATG
>JAESGV010000900.1_pt1 | contig 12854 bp, 15 predicted proteins | sample 9269781 | NCBI WGS metagenome assembly JAESGV01 (sample SAMN15741586, study PRJNA653496) | algae metagenome | isolation source: Tildeniella torsiva UHER 1998/13D and co-occurring heterotrophs from... | place: Slovakia: Slovak Paradise National Park, Hrabusice, Kosice Region | collected 2000-01-01 | reverse complement strand
CAAGGAAGGAGACATTTTGTATCTAATTGAAAAAGATGCCTCAGGTTGGTGGATGGGAGAGTTGAATGGAAAACAAGGTTTGTTCCCAGGAAACTATGTCCAAGAGTTGTAACATTGATAAATCAAATTATTTGTTTAATGTTGTTTGTTGGCAATTATTCGTTTACAAATTGACTTTTTAGTGGCGCGACACTTCACGAAACTTTGACATGCACACAAAAAAATGACACAGTTCGCCACAGTGTTCACGCTACTATTTCTTGTAGGTCTGTTCATGTGTGAGATGGACACAAACGTGGTGTCTTGGGGCTTTAACAATCAGTAAGCAGCGTGCGCACCACTTACATGTCACTAGTTTTGAGAGTGGAAGAAATCGTACTATTCCAAGCGAAGTAATACTAGTTCCTGGATACGTGAAACAAGGGGCTATGGGCAATGAGACAGTTCGCTTTGTTGCTGTTAGTAACAGAGTATCATTCTATCTTACCATGACTGGTTCTATTTATGCAGCAGGTGTGAACTACCAAGGAATGTTAAGTATAAACTCTACAAACACCGCCATAAAATTCCCGATACCCGTCAAGATTGTTGACGCCAATAATGTGTTCAAGTACAAAGTAGTCAAATCAGTCGCAATATCAGATAAAAATGTATACTTTCTCACTGCTGATGGTGTAGTGTTCGCTGCAGGCGATACTCAAGCATTGGCTAGTAACTACACAACAGGAATAGCTCCTGTACCACTCAAACCCGGAACATTACTATCAGGAAAATTTGTAACACAAATTGCAGCAAGTGAGAAGGTTATCCTAGCATGTACAGCTGACGGCAGTATGTACGGCTGGGGTTTTAACACATACTATCAACTAGGAATAGGTACACAACAAGGTCTACAGCCAGTACCAGTACAAGTACAAGATACAGGTGCAAAGATTGGGCAAAGAATAATTACGAGTATCTCTGTTGGATTTTATCATACTGTAGCATTAGCCAATGATGGATCTGTATTTGCATGGGGAAATTCACAATCAGGAGAAACAAGTAGATTTGGAATAAGTTACAACCCAGATGCCGTTGATGATACACAATCCGTGTTAACAGGAAAGAAGGTTGTTAAAATTTCTGCAGGTTGGAAAACGACAGTGATGGTAACGGAAGATGGTCTTGGATTCTCTATGGGAGATAATTCCATGGGTACGTATTTTCTATTTTATTTTTAACATTTTTAGGAGCACTTTGTTTCGGTATGGGAAACACTGGTAACATACCAGGTGTGAACCCAATCAACTCTGCTGTATTTAACAGTAGTGTATTTCTAGTAGATGCCGTTTCAGGTTATATATACTCTATGTTCTTGGCGAATGACGGATCTGTTTATGTATGTGGAAATGGAGGTTATGGAAATTTTGGAATTGGACCTACACCTTCATCTTCATTTGATGGCATACGAGTGCCAAACTTTGATGGTTTCTCTTCCAAAGTTATCGCACTTTATGGCGTTTCGTTCTCTCAAGGAACAACGTTCGCTTTATTGAACAATACAGCACTTTATGGACCACAACCTACTGCATTACCGGAACCTACGACAACAGTTGCTCCTACAACTACTATGCCACCTACAACAACAGTTGCTCCTACGACGACTGCTCCTCCAAGTACTGCAACACCAGCACCAACAACATCAACAACTATTGGTCCTACTGCTCCACCAGTAACATACATCACAACTGGTACAGCAACTTCTAAAGTAACTGGTGATATAACAAAAGTGCCACCACCAACGACAAACTCATCACTAGTATTATACTCCAGCTCAGCAGTGTCTGTTACACTACCTGTGACTTTTACTAATCAAACTACTGTTTCTGAAAAGTCATACGTTGTAGAGACAGCTGTTTCTGTGAATGTAACTTATTTGCAACAATCGTTTGATATCGTGGTGATTCTTACGGATGTTGATGGTACCGAAGCAGGTAGAGTAACTAAGAGAGTAACAAGCACTGGTATTGCTACTGTTAGCTTGAGAGATTTACTAGCAGATTTGTTAGCTACTTACAAACAAGCGTTTACTATTCGCAGTGTACACGCTATTAGAGGGAGCATTCTAAAAGTGAGTGTTGGAATTGCAACTCAAGATGTTAAAGTAGAGATCGATCCAACAGTAAGTACCACAGTCGTTGTTGCAGCGATACAAGAAGCAACAACAACATTAGTTCCTGCAACTACAAAGCTAAGTGGAACTTCTACTATTGTAGTATCTTCTCTATTGCTTGGTGTGGCGATGCTCTCCCACATTATGTAATAAACTAAGTTTTATAAAATTTGTAAGAAACAATGTCACGTCTGTCACGTACACTCGTTCGAAACATCTTTCGTGTCGCTAAAAAGTATGACAACGAACCCTATTTAAAAGTAGGACTCGTAAACCCCTTTATACGTAAATTTAAAATATACGAAAAACTCTCAACACGGGCTGGCTATGAACATAAAGTACATTCGAAAGAACTAAACGATTTATACGAACGAATATCCAGTTTGGTGTACTCTGATAAAAATTCAGAATTTTACACTGATCCGGTGAGTTTTGTGAGCGTGACAAGAACGATTTTACGCGAGATCCAACAACACGTTTGTTTGACATGCATTAATTCACAATTCCAGGACGAAAATACTGCTCTTGATGCTGCGTTTTTTGTATTGCGAGTGTTAAATGATAACATATCAAAATTAGAGACTCCTGTAAAATCAGCACCCACAATTGCGCCAGAGTTTGAAAATGAACATGTTGAAACAACTGATAGCCTAGAACCGGGAGTATTACGTATGCGCATTCAAACACACTAACACATACAGTGGTATCACATCCTATGAAAAAGACACTCGATCGTTCCGTTATATTAGTTTGTGGACACAAAGATTCGAAACTAAAAAAGAAGAAGTCAGTTGTCGGACTTGTCATGAACAGCAAATCTAAAAAACAAAAACGAGAACCTCTAGTCAAAGCGTTTCAGTCACCCTTTGGTGACATTCCAGTCTTTTTTGTGGAGCGAAGCGCAATTTCGCAAGCGTTCAAAGATGCGTTAACAGTTAAACAAGTTCCTGTTCTTTCGCACATCAAAATGAAACAAAATGGTGGACCAACTCGTGGATTTTCAGCACTTATAAAAAAAACTGAACAAGATCCACTATCACAAACAAAAGGAGTCTCACCAATAGGTGATGAATTTTATTTTGCAAAAGGGATACCAGTGCTAGAAGTAATAGATACATTGATTAAAGATGGGTCAGTGAGTGAAAAAGATGCAATCATGTATTCAGGATATATTTCATGGATAAAAGAAAAATTGGAAGAAGAAATTGATAATGGATCGTTTATAAAGATAAAATGTAGTGAAAAGTTGATTTGGGAGTTGACGCAGAGGGAGGACACATCACCAGAGGATGTTTGGAATTTCTTAGTGACAAAATTGGGGGGAGAGTATAAACAATGGCCAATATTGCCAAAAGAATGAACTAAATTATAAATATAATGTGCTACAATTAGTATTTTTCTTCTGTCATACTTTTGCGTTTGTTTTGGTACTGCCTTCTTTGCGTTGTAAACCAAGACAACCATGCAACTCAACTAACAAAAATGCCATAACTCATAAAGACAATCAAGACAGTCGCGTTTTCTCACTCAAAATTGTAGTTTAATATTAGAAAGCAGCGTTGAATAATGCGACAACGAATATTAGAGCAGCAGACGCAACCAGGGCTTGTCCAGATGATGCAGTCTTTGCTTGATTATCACCACTTTGGTTAACTCCTGGTGCATCTGTAGAGCTTTCTACTGGTGCTTCAGTTGTGGTTGTGAATTCAGTGGTAGTCTCTGGAGCAGCTGTTGTAGTAGTTGTAGAGCTTGGACCATCAGTTTCGATTGGAACACAGCCACATGGGTCATGTGGATCTGGATAGTTTGGAATATCGAACCAATGAATATGTCCAGCAGGGCAAGTCCAACAATTTTTGGGTGCAGCAGTGGTAGTAGTGGTTGTTGGAGCTACTGTTGTAGTTGTAGTGCATGCGTTACATACTGGACATCCAGCACGTCTCTTTCCAGAAACAGCTCCACATTCGCAAGTTGGGCATGTAACTTCAACTGGCGATTCCGTTGTTGTAGGAGCTACTGTTGTAGTAGTGGTTGTTGCAGGAACACAATTACGTCTCTTGCTTCCAGTACATACTTCAACTGGAGCTTCCGTTGTAGTGGTTGGAGCAGCAGTGGTTGTAGTGGTAGATGGGACGCAGTTGCGTCTCTTGTTACCAGAGCAGATTTCAACTGGTGCTTCAGTAGTTGTTGTAGTTGGTGCTGTTGTAGTAGTGCATACGTTGCAAACTGGGCAAGAGTTGGATGTACGACGTTTTGTTAGTTGTAATGGAGCTTCTCCACAGGGGCATGGAGCGCAAGTTGTTGGTGGAGCAGTACTTTCTGGAGCAGGTGTTGATGCTGGCGTTGGTGGGCACTCTAAGCAAACTGGACATGAACCACCTTCTGCAATTCGTTTGTTGTTAACAGCTCTAATATTGCGACCTCGAACTGTAAGAGGGAGTACGTTATCTACTGTGCCACAGAGACAAACTGGGCACGGAGTGGTAGCTGGGGTGCAGTTGCGTCGCTTATTTCCTGCACATACCTCCGCTGTTGTTGAGCCTAATATCGCTAGAGCGACTATTGCTAGTAGCACAAGTTTCATTGTTTTTGTTTTGAATTTTGTTCGTCATAGCTTGTTTAGGTTTTATGCAACAAGGTTTATTCATAAAAGTCGCTTACCTGTTTTTGGTAAAGCTATCGACTACAGTTACTGTTGTAGTCAACTTGGTATCGCAAACACAAACGACTTGGACCAAAAGAAATTTGGTAGCAGAGCAAAGCAATATTGTTCCTGAACTATAGTAAATTGCATTAGTTAAGTGCAATTGCGCTTGTTACATAAGCGCAGGTGTGATTCTATAGATCGTACTTGGTAAATATCCAGCTCTTCTTTTCAAATGTTCATCATTGGAAGTAATCATTGCAAAACTTTAGTAATGGGCAACTTAAAAACATCATCTATCAAACAAAACCATGGTCACATGCACAGTAACTGGTGCGAATGGGTTCGTAGCGTCATACATCGTAAAAGAATTACTATTACACGGTTACAGAGTCCATGGCACAGTGCGGTCACTAAACAACAAAGAAACCTATTCACATCTTTTGGAACTCGAAAATGCTGCAAATCTTCACCTATTTGAGGCTGACCTAACAATACAAAATTCGTTCGACGCAGCCATAAAAGATGTCGACTTTGTCATTCACACCGCTTGTCCATTTTACCTAACAACGTATGATGTTATCAACAATGTTGACGGAGCACACGAAAAACTTGTCGTGCCAAGCTTAGAAGGCACAAAGAACGTGTTATCTTCTGTAGAAAAATATCACGACAAAATACAAAGATTTGTGTTCACTAGTAGTACAGGTGCACTCATTGGCTATGGAGATCGAGAACATGATCGAACATACAATGAAAACGATTGGAATACAAAGAGTTCCCTATCAAATAATCCGTTTGCGTACAGTAAAGCAGTTGCAGAAAAGTACGTTTGGGATTGGTGGACAACACTCAAAGAAACAAATGATACAAAGTTACAAGTCTCTACTGTGTTACCTGTACTTGTTCTAGGACCAATTATGAACGTACAAAGAGTGAAAACGTATGGAATTGAGCACTTGAACACTAGTTCTCGTATCATGGTTGACAACTTGTTAAAGAAGAAAATCGATCCCGAGAACGGTCACAAAGTGAGCACGAACGGATTCAGTATTGTACATACACAAGATGTAGCACGTATACATCGCTTAGTAATAGAGAATAGTAAAGCTGCAGGTCAACGCTTCATTGCGTTCAGTGGGAAGGCTCAATGGATTGCCATTAACCGTTTAATTGTACGCAAATTTCCGCAATTTGTAGAGACTATACCACTACAAGTTGAAAGTGAGTTTACAGAGCAAGTGGGATTCGATCGAATGGTTCGATTCACAAGTGCACATTTGTTAGAAACAATTCCAGAATTTGGTGAGTTTATCTCTGTTGAACAAACTGTATTAGACTCAATTTCGAGCTTGGTGGAGCACCAAATACCAGAAATGTTGGAGTCATCTCTTGTAACAAAGTCACTCAACTGAGTTGTCAATTCTAACTTGGCAAACTTTCAAATGTCATCAAATGCACTCAGAGCAGCACTCTTTCTGATTGCACTTGCTGCAATAGTATGCAGAACAGAGAAACAAATAAACCAAGGTTTAAACACAATTGAGGTGGCACTGCACAACGACGATTATTGGAAATGGGAAACAACGTCACAATTAACTTCATCATCTCTTACTTTCGAACACAATGAGAACACATCATTCACGTACTACGTATCGTACAAGAAGATACCAACCACTACAGAATTTGACTACAAAATTCATGTCGCGAAAAATACAACTGGTTACCAATACTTTATGCCATCATTACACCCACAACAGTTTTTCATGATCATAGAAACAGATTCAGAAGTTCCAGTTAAAGCACAAGTCTTCTATCGCTTCTGGGGAAACCCACTACAACCCATTGAAAATGACTACATTGTTTGGGTAGGCTTGGAAGCTCCGACCTTTTTTGAAACTCACATCCTGAATGGCACCTACGAGATTTTAGTAACAACAAATGGAGAGGGAGATGTATCTGCTGCCATCAACGAAAATGAATATCCAATTCTAATTAAACCAAAAGAAGGTCGTAGAGTAGAATTCAAGGGGAAAGTAGACAAAGAAACAACGGTTATTATTGGTGTGAATGCACCAGATCAACAACGATATGCGATTAACATAACAAGAATCTATGTACCTCCTGACGAACCTTCCAAAAGTCTAGTACCACTGTACATTGGTATTGCTGTAGGTGGAACAACTATCCTCATTATTATCGTACTGACGATAACAACTATCGCATGCTTATGCAGTAAGAGATCAATGCCAAAGAATGAAGAGTCACTTCCTATTGTAAGTTATTAAAAACACTTGTTTATAGTACAACCTTTGATGCTAAACACGATGACAAGTACGGTGTTTGTGCCAACTTTGTCATACGTTGTACTTCTGATGATGTATTCCTATACATCTCATACAATTCGATATCATGTTGCATGGCTCTACACATGGCCAATGCAAATGGACTATTATCTCCTGATTCAGGACAGCTGTCTTGTGCAAATGTTCCAGGTGCAGTAGAGTAGATTAAAAATGTTCCACCATGGGTGTCCATTTGAGCCATTCCCTTTTCATCTGCTGATCGTGTTTTTCTCCACTCATTTCTACATGCATCAATAACGACTACTTGTGCACTTTTTCCACAACTACTTGCTCCTATCTCATCTACAACTAGATTTAAACTTAGACAACTCTTATCCAAATCGGCTTCATTTGCACTAATCATAGTAGGTAACAAGTAATTCACACCTTGGTACTGGAATCCATGACCAGCATAATAAAAGAAACAACATTCCAATTCTTCATCGGCATCTTGTAATAAACTTGTGAAATGATCCAACACTGTTGTCATTTCCAATTTTGTTGTCAAATTCATTTCAATGGTCACTTGGAATCCTAACATGCGTAATTTTTCTGATATTAAATAAATATCACTTGCTGGTCCTGGTAACGCACCAATGTATGCATATTCACAATTTCCTACTAGTAACGCGATACGTTTTCCTCGTTGTTGTACAAATGTAGGATCAACATTTTTGGCATATAGTTTTTCGATTCTTTCTCTTTCTTTTTGAATTTGTTTCTCAGCTTCTGATCGAATCGATTCTTCTTTTCTTTTTAGTTCTTGTTCATGTTGTTGTTTAATTTCTTGTTCTTGACGACGTAATTCGGAACTGATTTGTTGTGTGATTTGGGAAAGATCGGGAGCGACGAATTGTGGTTGAACAGGTGGTCGGTACATGTGAGTAGTGATCATGTGTATGATACTTTGGTTTTTGGTCAAATCTAGTGCTCCACGACCATTCTATAGAGTGTTAGTTGATAGCATAAAACAACATACAGATAATTGAGCATATTTGTTTGCTCCATTATCGAGTAAATAGTGTACAATTTGTACGTGACCTTTTTCTGCAGCCGTTAAAAGTGGTGTATACTGGTTTTGCTATGATTTTGTTACATATCAAATCAATGACTTACAGTACAAGTAGCCTCCAAATTAGCACCCTTTTCCACTAGTAATTTTACAATTTCAAAATTACCAGCAGTACATGCATCTTGTAGTGGTGTAAATCTATCTACCTTGTTCGCTGCGTTGACATTGGCTCCTTTTTCGAGTAAATACCGAACCATACTAATTTCATTATAGTATGAGCAACAATGAAGAGGAGTATATCCTTTCTAACATGTTAATTATCAACGAATTCTTACTGCTTCTGATGTATTTACTTGCGCACCGTTATTTCCCAAAAATCGAACAACATTTTCTTTTTTGTGAAATACAGCATTATACAATGGTGTTAATCCAGCCTATTTTGTTAGTATCGAAATGGTAACGTACATTATTCTTTGTTTCTAGTTTGGCTCCACCTTTAACGAGTAACTCGACAACTGCTAAATTTCCAGCAGTAGCAGCATCATGTAGAGGTGTTGTTCTTTCTTCAATATTTTGTGCGTTGGGATTTGCTCCTCGTGAGAGTAAAAACTGTACCATTGACGGTATGTTGTAGTATGAACAACAATGAAGTGGTGTGAATCCTTTCTAATTATGTTAATTAGTAAAAAGTTACGTACAGCTTCTGTCGTGTTCACTTGTGCTCCATTTTCTGCCAAGAATCTTACTACAGGTTCAAACTTGTTAAACACTGCGATGTATAATGCTGTCAAACCCGCCTATAATGTTAAAAATTATTCAGTACAACATACACTGCTCTTGATTTCCAATGGCGTACCTTTAGCGAGCAAAAGTTTCACTGTTTCCAAATGACCGTAATGAGTGGCAGCCATAAGCGGCGTATAGTTGTACTGGCATGTTAGTCGATAAGTTAATGACAGTACCTCTCGTTGTGGTGAAGCATAGTTTGCTCCCTTCGAAATTAGCAAATTCACAATAGCAGTGTGGCCTTTTGTTGCTGCGACGTATAATGGTGTTGTTTGTTCCTATATAATGTGAGTAGTATGAAATACGAAATACCATTGTGTTCTTTCTCTCCAACTGTGCTCCACATTGTACAAGCGTTTGCACAATTTCAGTAAATCCTTTACTGCATGCATGATGTAACGGTGTGTTACCCTCCTATTGGTTAGTGTTATTCTTTCACTCACTTTGTCTGTTACTAGCACACTGCCTCCATTCTGGAGACACAAATTTAATTGTTGTAAATTTCCAGCAACTACGGCATCTAGTAAGTGTTTATGAACTATAGCATTTGGTGGTTGAATAACAATTTTAGATGGTGCGTTTTTTGTTTGTGGTACGGGAGTGGTTGGGACTTGCAAAGGTATCGGGTTTTGAGGTGGCTGCGGGGTAGTGTTCAAATGTACTGCTGTGTTTGATTTCTGTTGCACTGGTGGATTGTTTGATGTTGGTGTGACGATTTGTCGTGTCTGCGTTTGCTGTGTTCCACTGATTGGAGTTTGTGTTTGTGGTATTTGCGAAGAATTCAATAATTCGTCCTCAGTAATATCGTTTTGCGATATCGCACCTCCCATGTCTTTTTCGTGACAAGATGACAAGTTGTCTCGCCACTACTTACAAGAAAAGCAAACAAATGTCAAGACACGTAGAACATGTTGTCTTCTTCACGTTTGGTGAATTAACACAAGAGGACGAAGACTTGTTAACTGGAATTGTAGCTGAAATGAAAGTAATTCCAGGAGTGTTGGACATATCGTTTGGCAAGAATTTTTCTCCAGCACGCGCTCAAGGTATCTTTTATTAAGGTTACTAATTTTTTAAGGTTTTACACATGGTTTACGTGCGAGATTGGAGAACAAAGAAGTTTTACCAGTTTATGCAAACCACGAACTACACCAAAAATTCGTAACAAATAGAATTCCATTCGACAAAGCAGGCCCTGTGGCGCTAGATTGGGAAGTTTAAGTAAACTTGACTTTAAACAAAACGATATCGTGCAGTAACCGTCACGAAATTATGTGATCAGATACGCTTAGGAATTGCCAACACTTAATCATCTACAATACTTCGATAACAATAGTGTCCCAAAACGATGAAAATGAAGTTACTTGTTCCTTCTACAGATTTAATTTTAACTGACAAAACAATCAATGCACGTTGCTCCCAGCAACACGCATTAGGACGACTTCACAGCGAGGTTGTCCCTTGCTCGGGCCTCCCATCTATCCTCTTCGGTTTTCGAACTGCAGCGACGAATCCCTGCCTTGGAGCGTAACCCGGACAACGCTGTCTTGTACAGTACCTGCAATAGCACTTGGCATATTTGAGTCGCCACAAAATTAATTTGTCGTGCTTGTGGGACAGTTATTAATAGACTGGACAGCAATTTTATTGTAACGTGCGGTCATTTCAAACGTCACAAAACAACCTTCTAGAAGAATCAATTTGCTATGACGCTCTGCTACGGTCAGGTTATTTCTTTCGGCAGCGTCTCAAATGGTCTCTACATGTCTTGCGAAAGAGACTATTCCATGTACTGCGACAAACGCATCCCTGGAGATTTTGAACAATTCAAAATGAAGGGAGGAACGGACAAAACACCAGTTTCATTTGGTGCTATAGTCACCTTTCTCACTCACCAAGGCCGTTTTATGAACGTGAATCAACACGGAGTTGTTTGTGTCGAAATAGCACCTACAACCACGTTCAGACTATGCGACCCTGCCAATCCATCAAACCAAGGAACCATTCAAAGCAAACAACCAGTTCACATTACTGTTGACAATGGAACATGCCTTGGCGTAGATACAAATAATCGAGTACTAGTAGACTTGGAGAGTACATTTAAACCAACAAAGAGTGACCTCTTTTTCATACGTGAAGAGAGTGTAGAACCTCCACCATACAGTCCAGAAACAGTGAAACCAAATTACCAAAATCAAAACGTACCTCCACCACAACAATCACTACCAAACCAGCCACAACAACAGCAACAACCACCTAGATATGCACCTCATCCTCAACAACAACCACCACAACAAATATATCCAACCATTCCGCAACAAACTGTACTCATGAGAGGACCACCTCCACCACAACAAGTGATTTACACTGCACCACCGCCAGTACTTATTCAAACTGGACACCAACATATTTTATTGCAACAACCTACAATGGTTCCTTATGGCCATCAAGTTGTTCATGTCGTTCATCAACCAGTGATTCAACAACCGATGCATGTTGTTCACCAACAAGTAGTACAACAACGACCAATGGTAGTACAACAAAATGTTCCCAGATACTTATCATTTGAACGTACTCGTGTACCTAATACAAATGATACAGTAATCAATGTCGCGATTAGAAGAGAACAAGACGAACTCAAGTTTTTAACTCAAATTAATACTACACAACCATCTTTCCAAGTGTTAGATACCAATAAGCAATTTGTTGCTTCTGTTATCAAAAAAGATAAAGTGTATGACTTGGTATTAGGAGATAAACATATTGGTGTTTGTGAAGTGGCAGTAACAGGTGAAAGTTACCACTTGAGGTATAACAAGACACTTGAAAGATGCACATTTGAAGCAAAAGGAGAGTTTAACAAGGCCATGAAGATCACCATGGGAGGACAACAGGTAGCTACTGTCAATTATGATGGAAACTTTTATAGAGGTCAATTCAATTTGGAACAACCTCACATGTTCCATATGATACTCATGTGTTTGATCATGTTCAGTGAGAGATATCGTAGACGCATTAAAAAGAAGTAAAACTTGTCACATTTTGCATAGTCAACTAAGGAAAGCGCTAAAACATGTCCGAAGCGAAAGCTAACTATTTTGTTGTTATAGTTAACGGTAACTTGTCCCATGCAGAAGTAAGAGAAACAGACGTAACATGCTCACTCACACTAGTTTCCTGGAGCAAAGAATCTTGCATGCTCGTTTCAATTTGTGTATGGGAATGATTGGGAAGTGGTACGCGTTACAGGAGAAAGTGCAAGTTTAGAATCTGGCATTACACAACTTGCAGAACGTGGACCTGGTACACGAGCGATTTACGTGTGGAACTTTCCATTAGAAATAACATTCAAAAGTACAAATCCATATGGGTGGCCAAAACTATGCGTTACTGCAATGGAGGGTGTTAGTCCGAAAGTAACGATCAAGGGATATGGATGGTGTCATATCCCATTAAATCCTGGCAGATACGAGAACACGATACGACTATTCAAACCACGAAACTCTTCAATAATACAAGGCATAATATCTGGTATAACTGGAAAGACGCCAGAATTTATAAATCCAACTTCAATATGCGAGGGTGAAGGGAGAGAAGGTAAAATTTTCAAGAAGTTTTAACCGTATGTAGTAACTCGCGTTCAAAGTGAAGGTGCTATACGCGTAATGTTCGACATAATGATAAAAGACATGAAACGATTTGGATTCGAACCACAACGAAAAGATCATAACCAAAGATCTATTTCTACTGACCACGATGCTATGCATGGCGACTACTCTAGCATGATCGATCAACCATTAAGCAGAAGAATTGCATAAATCCCTTATTTATTCTTTTTAGGTGTTTCTTTTTTGAATGGTGATCCCAAATTGTCTACATCCAATCGTTTCAAATTCTTCTGGAACGCTTCATGAG
>JAESGV010000899.1_pt1 | contig 12856 bp, 6 predicted proteins | sample 9269781 | NCBI WGS metagenome assembly JAESGV01 (sample SAMN15741586, study PRJNA653496) | algae metagenome | isolation source: Tildeniella torsiva UHER 1998/13D and co-occurring heterotrophs from... | place: Slovakia: Slovak Paradise National Park, Hrabusice, Kosice Region | collected 2000-01-01 | reverse complement strand
ACAGGGTATAAGTAGTGCGTTTGAAGCTGTTAACAATGCTGGTGGTGTCAAGTCTAGATATTTAAAATTAAAGACTATGAACAATGGTGGCAATACAACACTCATGGTACAACAGTTGCAAGTATGTTATATTTTTTTTAGACTAACAATAAGCAATTACAATATGTAGACAATGTAGTTGGATTTGTAGGATTAGATCGTTCAAATGATGATAGCATTGTCCAATTGGCAACCAAGAATAACATGTTATTTATTGGTACACGGTCAGGTTCTTTAGCATTGCGAAGTCCATACAACAAGAATATCATCAATGTACGATCATCAACAACAGATCAAGCAGCAGCTATTGCCAACATGTTCTACAATGACTTACAGTATACCAATGTACTAGTCATTTATCAGCAAAACAGTAGCTATTGGGAGGAAGCAAAGTCTGGTTACGTTCGGTATGTGACTAGCATAATACGAGCTATTCCACCACACGTAGCTACAACTACCAACTATGCTACATTCATTACAGAATCTAAACCATCTGCTATAGTAGTGTTTGCTGATGCTGCAGTTGCTCAACTCATAGATACAAGTATACCGATAGCAACTGTCTATGATGAACAAGTACTTGGTAAAAACCGTTACATGGCACAACCGTTACCTACACTTGTATCTGATACAGGATATAATGAAGGTCAAGTAGTTGGTCAACTCATTGCAACTGCTTATGCACGATCTGTTAACACGTCAATGGCATCGTTCATTGATCAATTGTATACAGAATCAGTATATAGTATCAATGGTATGAGACTGGGTCCAATAGGTGCTGATTGTTCACTAAATCCATGTGCAGCCACAGATTCTTGTGGGTGTAATCAATTATCACGTCAAGTACAAATTATTGGTACTGAATCTCATTCGTTTCCATTTAGTACATGTGGTGTTACATTTCCAAATTCGTCAAGTACAATTAGTACACCTATTATTGTTATTATTGTACTCATTGCTGTACTAGTAGTAGCAATTATTATACTAGTCATAATTGTAATATGGTGGATCAGACGTGTCAGATCAAGTACAAAGAATGCACCAAAAACAGGAAACATGGTATTGTGTTTCACTGATGTACAGAACAGTACCAAACTATGGCAAGCATTGGGTGATAACATGGGTAAAGCGTTAAAAGTACATAATACAGTGATGAGAAGGTTGATTAAAAAATATGATGGATATGAGGTAAAGACTCAAGGAGATAGTTTTATGATTTGTTTCGAGTCACCTACAAAAGCAGTAGAATGGGCACTACATGCACAAAAGGATCTAGTAACGGCTGATTGGGATAATAGTCTAGTACACAACTTTGATTGTAGAATGGAATGGGATGAAGATGAACGAGTATTGTTTAAAGGTTTGCGAGTACGTATGGGACTTCACTATGGTATGGCAGAACGAGTATATGATCAAGTAACAAAACGATACGACTATTTTGGAAATACTGTGAACTGTGCTGCACGTGTAGAATCAATTGCCAAGGGTGGTCAAGTATTCATCAGTCAACCATTATTTGATGCCGTCAAAGAGAATTTGAAACTAGTAGATATATTACAGTTCTCACTTTCACATGATGAAGCAGTAACACTCGAACCAAAAGATATTTTGATTGGTACTACACCAGTAACACCAAAGGATGAATTCTCTGAAAAGATATTGTACAGATGTGAAGGATCATTTCAGTTAAAGGGAATAGAAGAAGATGTTACAGTATATGAAGTGATGGGTGATACACTGTACAAGAGATCATATGACACACCTAAAAAATCAACACAAAGCAGTAGAAAATCATCGATAAGTACAAGTGAACAACTAGTACATGAAACACTGCCGCAGTCATTTTCACCAAAGCATGTTTCATTTATAGAAGAACAACAGCCAAGTAGTCCAGAGCAAATACATGTAGAGGAATAAAAGAAAATCTTGTTTGTCTAGCTCATAGAAAATAATTTATTAAATTTGGTGCCAAATACACCTTCTTTGATTCTTTTGTGATCAAATACATGTTGTCGGGCATTTTTGTTTCCGAAATATTCCAATTCTCATTCAGAGAAATGCAAATAAAGTAACAATTGTTCCTTGGGTACTCTTTCACAATGACTGGTTTGACGCGCTCATACCACTCTAATGGTGTTTCCGTGTCACCGTTCATGTGATGAATAAACAGCATAGCATCGTTGCTCTCTCCAACTTGTTTCATGTGCAACAATCCATCAACATCACCAGGTTTACACTTGATCAAATACTTGTTACGCTCTTCTGGTAGAATTTTATTTACGGAGTGGAGAAGAGTGGAAGATAGTGGTATGATGTAGTTTGATTTCCACCCATCCAGTTCCTCTCCTCTGTTTCTAGCGAACAGCTCAGTTGATTCTACCAGCAACACACGCTCTACTTGAAACGTGATTGCCTTGTTACGCCCAATCACACCAGGAAATAGGTCTTCGACACTTGCCAACTTGTTATTATATTTGGAATGACATTCAATGCGCGTTGTCAACATCATGAGATCTAACAATATTCTATCGTCATGCGTAACTATTGTTTCATAACGTGGTAACAGTGAGTGATATAGCTTGAAATTTTCCATCAAATCGTCAAATATAACATAAGGCAAGTACAGTCTATTGTTTGCTGTGATGTGAATTTCCCCACGGTTAATAGCAGTTCTAAACCATTTGTCATCAATAGTCGGTGCCTTGGTTGCACTGAACGCATACAACAAAAGCTTAATGGTGTCAGTGGTATAGATGTGGCTTCCGCGTTCATATGAATATCTACAACAGATTGTTTCAGTTGTTTTCTCAATTAGTTCGTTTGCAAACTCGACTGATGATGCAGGGTACTTGAGCAAAAGTCTGTGTGCAATATCTATAGCATTTCTCAAATTTCTAGGAACAACTGCCATCTGGTTCCAGAAATGAAGTAGTTTGTGATTTTCTAATGTATGGGAGAGATTCTCTGCTGCCAGTAAATTTGCTACATGTTCAGGTTCTAGTGGTGGTAAAGAAAGAAACACATTTTTGCACCTTGGTATTTCTGTTACATGACTGCGTGAGAGGGTTCCCGTAACAATCGGAATAACGAGTACTTGGTGCTGGCTTTCGACCATTGTTCTGATACCTGTTGCAATGTCTTCCCAATTGCAAGTATGTTCATAAAGAGACTGAACTTCATCTAGTATGAGGACTAGTGGTAATAATGTGTTCTGATCGACTCCAAGCAACTCTTTGTATTTTTTCCCGATAGCTTGTATGACCAGCGATGGATCAAAAATATTCGTGTTGGCAAAATTGATGCGTTCGGCAGAATAAAATCTTTGTACAGTCTGGCCGCGAAGGGCAGTACTGAACACGCGAACGCCTAAAAATTGTTGTGGATCTGTTGGATCTCGCCGTTGTGTAGTATTTCCAATGAGTAGGTTAATATATAACACCTGTGTGTTCTTAAATATGCCTCCTTGCTCTCTTGCTATGGTAATAACCTCATCTGCAACTCGCGTTTTTCCGGCGCCACTGCCGTTAAGTGCACACAAAACAGTGAATTTGTCTTGTTTGGAAGTTTGCTCATATACACTTCTGTTGTGGTGGATTGCTAGTTTTATAACGTCCACGGCCTCTTTTCGGTTTTCAAAATGAACGGTCGGTTTATGTGGTGGATAGGATTGTGGCAAATGTGTTGCATTGATGAAATCGGAAAGTGTGCAGTGTTTGTGTTTCTTATCTGCAGGTTCAACGTTTGTATGGAAGGCTACGGTGTGTGCACGTTTCATTTTGTAAAATTGTTGATTAAAAAAATAAAAAATTACTTTGTAATATAATCTAATATTTAATGTTAAAAGACTACTTTCTTTAAGCACAGCAGGAGAACCTCGTAAAATAACGGCTGTTTTCACTACAAGGTTTCGTTTTTACAAGGTTTTTCTGAAAAACAGCACTTTCAATTAAATGTGAATCGGGTTCCATGTTGATAGGAACTGTACACAGTTTGGCTTGTACGTGTTCAAATGAACGATAGCATTGGCGACCTGAAGTAGTGCATTTCACCTTCTTGTAATGCAATATGGCATCTCGTCCTAGATTTTCGCAAGCCATAACTTTTATCCAAACATCGCGCTCATCTACCAAATAGATTTCATCAATTCTATATATCGCTTCTAAATCCTGTGCCGTTGATGCCAGTATGATTGTATCGGCAGCGTATACAACTTTTCTGAACGTAAATGCTCGCAGTTTTTGTACTCGCCGCTGTTCTGATATTCGCAGTTCCTGATGTATTTGTGTGCCGAAAACTGTTGCCGCATTTGTCCATTGGAGATCGTTCTTGCTTGTATCTGCCAAGATTGAGTATTATACTGCGTATGAGTAACGTTTTTGCATCGTTGTGATAATTTGTATTAGACAAGAGATCCTTACCAAAACTATGTTTCCCTTCGTATCTAGTTGTATTAACACCATCTAAGGGTCCAAATCGTTTGATGTTTTTTCCAAAGTGCTTTTTGTAGTGACTCTTGTTCTTTAACCTTGCGTCTGGGTAGGCAATTAAGAATGATTTGTGATGAGTGTCTTGTATGTTATCTAACTGTTCAATAAGCATATCTGTATACTCCGATTGTAGTGACAAGTCCACTGATTCCAAATGTTGGAGAAATGATTTATATCAAATGTAATTTTGCAGCTCCGGATTTGAAACAACCCATGGTTGTATGAGCAGTGGTACAAGCTGGGCTAAACAGTAAAATTGGTATGCTGATAGCCCTCGCTTGTTTGCTCCAGTGTAATACTTAGCAGTAATGCTCTCTGGTATATACTGTTTATGTTGAAGTTGGGTACGCCAAAACTGTAATCTTTCGTTGAAATCATGCAGCCCAAAATATGCATACTCGTCAATTAATTTACATCGATGTAAATTTTTGGGTGTAGTTAATTAAGAAAACTTGTGAAAAATCACTTTATTTTTACTTAAGTAATAAACTTTGTTTTTTGCCTCCATTTACCGTAGTTTATATGATTATATAGTTATAAGAGCAGTTTGTTTGTAAGCAGCTTCGAAAAATATAAATAGATCTTTTTCAAGTATAGCTTAGTATAATTCATTAATAATGTAATAAACTGCACTTCAACGTCCCAAACCTGACGCTAGAAAGATAGGAAGTGTTCGAAAGCTAGGAAACACACCAAGTTGACCACACATCATGAGATCTTTATCAATAGTAGATTTATAAGTTAAATAAACTGCGCCACATGTTTTTAAATATAAGCTGCACGCAAATAAACTGCACTTGCAACAAGATGGTCAACTTAACGCTAAGAACAAGCTAAAAAAACGAAGTCCCTTCACATTATAGGGTCGCTCTTTGTCATCCATTTCCTCATTATGGCAAGTGGAATATGAAGTGGGGGTGTGAAGGTAATTTTTAGGGGAAAATGTATGTATATAGACGGCAAGGTATAAATAAAGACATGTGCATATCGGTACAATTTATTATTGAAAACTTTACGTCAACCTTTTTCAATAGCAGGTTTGTGAACTAAATAAGCTATACTGCACCGCACGTTTTCCATAACAATCTGCACGCAAACAAATCGCACTTACAACAAATCGGTCAACCTAACACCAAAAACAAGCGAAAAAACGGAGTAACATTACATCAGATGTCGCTCTATGTAATCTTGACCTTAAATAGGGTAAAGTGTATAATTATATGCATTCATTTAAATCCTATTAGGATATTTTATATGTACATTTTCAGAGCAGTACTAATAAAGTATTGTACATTTGTAAACAATGTTCTATAAATCGTTCTTTAATTATAAACAAATGTGCATTTTAGTGTAATTAGCCTACTTTAGAATAAATTGCACTTAAAGATTACAATAATTATCATCAGCACAGATATGCACATGTCTTCATGAGGACAGCTACATATACATTTAAATTATATGAATATGGACAAGAAAAATGTAAATTTACATAACGCTTTTCCAATTTAGTATTGAGATAACAAAGAGCGGCCCTCTGACATGATGAGACTTCATTTTTTTCGCTAGTTTTTGGCGTTAGGTAATCAATCGTTGTAAGTGCAGCATGTTTTCGTGCGTTTTATAATTTTAGGAAAGTGTAGAGTGTTTAAGAAACGTAAGTTAAGATCTTTTTCAATAGCATGTTTATAAACTAAATGAAATAGACTGCGCCAAATGTTTTCAATATTTATGCAGAAAATTGTAAAATAGACATATTTAAAACAGTCCTATTAAAGACATGTGTATATTTGTGCAGTTTACTATTGAAAATATGTAGTGTAGTTTAGTTTATAAACTTACTATATAATACAATATTTTATTAAAAACTTCAAGTACAATTTATAATAATTAAAAAAGGTTTAATATTTTTATCTAACAGATATTGTAAAACAATCTTATAATATAACATGCCTTTGTTTTTTTTGTATGTTTTTTGTTAAATTAAGCAAAAAACTAAAAAAAACTAATACATTTTATTTTAATATAATACAAATACATTAAATTTTACTTTTATTTAAATTTAAAAATCTATTATAAGTAATTAATTAGCTAATAAAAATATGTGATAACATCTTATTAAAAATATTATAAAGTTATTTTATAATAATTTTATTGTAAATTTTTAACCCTTTTTTTCATAACAAAATTATAAACAAAATTATATTATAAGTTTTTATTAAAAACTATATGTAAATATATTGCATTTATAATTAATCAAACATTAAAATCAAGAGTTAGAAGTTATATTATATTGAAAAGTTGTTTTGCATTATTTTATATAAATTATAGCAAGTTTTTTATTTAAATTCTCTTTTAAAAGTATAATATAAAATATTAATAAAAACTGTAATTTATTATTAAAAGCTTTAAATACAATTTATTTTAATGTGAACTAAATATATTAAATAAATTTTTAATTATATTTTAAAAAGATTTATGTTTAATTTAAATAATATTAAAGCATTTATAATAAAAATTATTATAGCTGATAATTATACTTATAATAAAAAAAACATGATTATAAATAAATAATTACAAGCTTTATAATTTCATTTTTATTATACTAATGTTATCTATAACACAGTTGTGGTAGTCTGTTGTATAATGAGCAGTGATGAAGGGCTGGTATTAGAATTCTTGTATCCATCAGCAACTGGAAACTATTAAATAGATGCATAACAGGCTTATTTTGTAAGTTAAACAACAAAGAAATGAAACGCGAACACACCATAGCCTTCCCCGCAAATGTTGAGTCTGCAAATAAGAAAGGCAAACAAATCACGCTTACTGATTTCATTGACATAACTGATTTGCCAATACCCTCTCCATCACACAAACCGACAGTTCATTTTGAAAACCGAAAAGAGGCCGTGGACGCAATAAAACTAGCAATCCACCACAACAGAAGTGTATATGAGCAAACTTCGAAAGGCAAATTCACTGTTTTGTGCGCGCTTAACGGCAGTGGCACCGGAAAAACACGAGTCGCAGATGAGGCACTTACCATAGCAAGAGAGCAAGGAGGCATATTTAAGAACACGCAAGAGGTATATATTAACCTATACATTGCAAATGAAAAAGAAAGTGCGGATCCAACCAACCCACAACAATTTTTGGGTATTCGTGTGTTCAGTAAAGCCCTTCGCAAGCAGAACGTATCGCGGTTTTATGCAGATACACTTTATTACGATTTTACCGACACGAATATTTTTGAACCATCTCTGGTCATACAAGCTATCGGAAAAAAATACAAAGAGTTGCTTGGAGTCGATCAGAACACACTATTACCACTAGTCCTCATACTAGATGAGATTCAGTCTCTGTATGAAGATATTGGAAATTGGGAAGACATTGCAACAGGTATCAGAACAATGGTTGAAAATCAGCACCAAGTACTCGTTATTCCGATCGTTACTGGACTACTCTCAACCAGTCAGTTAACAGAAATACCAAGGTGCAAAAATGTGTTTCTTCCTTTACCACCACTAGAACCTGAACACGTAGCAAATTTACTGGCAGCAGAGAATCTCTCCCATACATTAGAAAATCACAAACTACTTCATTTCTGGAACCAGATGGCAGTTGTTCCTAGAAATTTGAGAAATGCTATAGATGTTGCACACGAACTGTCACCCAAGTACCCTGCTTCATCCGTCGAGTTTGCAGACAAACTAATTGAGAACTCAACTGAATTAATCTGTTGTATGTATGTATATCAACGAAGAAGCCACAGATACACCACTGACGCTAGAAAACTTTTGTTGTATGCGTTCAGTGCAACCAAGGCACCGACTATTGATGACAAATGGTTTAGAACTGCTATGAACTATGGATTTATTCAAATCACAGCAAACAACAGACTGTACTTGCCTTATGTTATATTTGAAGAACTGATAGAGTATTATAACAATCTATATCACTCACTGTTACCACGTTATGAAACAATTGTTACGCACGACAATAGAATATTGTTGGATCTCATGATGTTGACAACGCGCATAGAATATCAAATATAATAACAAGTTGGCAAGTATCGAAGACCTATTTCCTGGTGTGATTGGGCGTAACGTAATGTTCCAACTAGAAAGTATAGAGTTGAAGGAGTCGACTGAGCAATTTAGAGGAGATAAACTTGTATGGAAATCAAACCACAACATACCACTTTCTTCCAATCTTCGCAACTATGACAAGACAATTCTACCAGAAGAGCGTAACAAGTATTTGATCAAGTGTAAACCTGGTGATGTTGATGGATTGTTGCACATGAAACAAGTTGGAGAGAGCAACGATGCTATGCTGTTTATTCATCACATGAACGGTGACACGGAAACACCATTAGGGTGGTATGAGCGTGTTAAACCATTCATTGTGAAAGAGTACCCAAGAAACAATTGCTACTTTATTTGCATCGCAATGAATGAGAATTGGAATATTTCGGAATTGCCCGACAACATGTATTTGATCACAAAAGAAACAAAGAAAGTATATTTGGCACCAAACATGATTAATTGTTTTTGAATTTATTCGCCATTGACATGTTTAACAACACCAATAATAAAACCTATCAACGCAATGGTAGTCATTACATAAACTGGCATTGGGTTAATTGGATCATCTTTCTTGTTGGCTTTTTTGCGTGCTTGTTCTTCTAGTTTCTTGACAACACTCTCCAAGTCTTCTACTTGTTTCTTGATCTTTTTCTTGTCATTCTCGATTGCTTCTATTTCTCTTTGTTTCTCCTTTTGACTAGATTGTAGTGTATCCTTGACCTGTAATAGTTCTTTATCTTTGTCATCTAGTTTCTTATCAGCTTCTGCAATCTTCTTTTGTAGTTTTTCCTTCTCCTGATCAAATTGTTTAATCTTGTTATCATTCTCTTTCATTTGCTTTTCTATTTGTGCGACATGAGTTGCAGCATGTGATAGTTTCTCTTTTGTATTCTTTTCTGATTCTCTGAGTGCTTCTTCAGCCTTTAATGTATCTTGTGATAGACGTTTGTTTTGTTCTGTCAGTTGATGGTTTTGTTTCTTTAACGATTCTACTTGTTGATTCTTGTCCATGTCTGCCAATTTGTTCAATAATTTGGATTCATTCTTCTTGTACTCTTCTTGTTGTTTTGCTAGTTGTTTCTTTAGTGAATCAACTTCAGTAGACAAGGCAACAATGGCATCGTTGTTGTCAGCAATAGTCTTTCTAGCATTGATCAACTCTTGACTGTTGCCTTGTTGCTCTGCTAGTTTACGTTCATAATCATTCTTGGTCTTTTCTAGTGTATCGTTCAACTCGCGGATATCCTTGTTCAACTTTTCAATTTGTTTTGCCTTGTTGTCGTTAGTTGATTGTTCACGTAACTTGTTGGTCAGATCATTAATAGTTGAATCCTTTTGTTCATTTGATTGTACTAGTTGTTGAACTTGGTTGGCTTTTTCTGTGACTTGTTGTTGCAAACGATTAACAGTGTCTAGTAACTCTTTACGTTCTGATTGTAGTGTACTAGCTTCACTCTCCAACTCGTGTTGTTTGACGAGTTGCTTGTCAAGCTGTATCTTGTATTGTTCAGTATTCTTTTCTAACTGTGCCTTGCTGGTTGTGTCTTGTAGTACTAGTTCTTTTTCAAGTTGTACAATCTTGTCCTTGGCTTCTGATTTGGCTTTCTCTTGGTCTTTACACTTTTGCTCAAGTTCGTCACGTTGCTTTTCAAATTCATCGAGTGATTGCTTGTACTTGATTTCATTATCACCAAGTTGCTTCTTTGCATCTTGACTATCTTTGACTGCCATTTGTAAATCCTTTTCGAGTTGTACAATTCTACTGTCAGCTTCTGATTTGGTTTTCTCTTGATTTGTAGACTTTTGCTCAAATTGGTTACGTTGTTTTTCAAGTTCATCGAGTGATTGTTTGTACTTGGTTTCGTTTTCGCTGACAAGAGTCTTTGCATCTTGGAGTGCCTTGAGTAGATCTTCAGCAACCTTGTTGGCTTTCTTTTCATTATCTTGTACTTGTTTTGAAAGTTCAGCATTACGTTCGTTTGCGATTGCCTCTGCCTTGGTCTTTTCATCTAGTTGGACACCGAGTTCGCTACATCTTGATTCTGCGTCAATGTTCTTCCTCTTTTGTGATTCCATTTCTTCAGCATGTTTGGCTGCTTGATTTTGCAAACTACTGACCTGTTGTTGCAGTTGCTCAACAATTTCACCACTGTTCTTGGACAATTGTTCGACTTGTTTCTTACATTCCAATAGTTCTCTTTGTAACGTTTCCAATTCTAGTTTGTTCTTTGCATACTTTTCTTCAAAATCTTTTGCATGGGTCTCTGCAACTGCCAACTTGTCTACTAGTTGTGGAATGGTACTAACCTTTTCTCTCAACTCTTTGATTTCACCATTACGTGTTGACTCTGCTTCTTGTTGTGCGTTCTTCAACTCTTGTTCAAGTTGTGTGATTCTATTATCGGCATCTAATTTGGCTTGTTCATGTACAGTAATAGTATGTGATAGTTGATCACGTAGCTTTTCAAGCTCATCGAGTGATTGCTTGTACTTGATTTCATTATCACCAAGTTGTTTCTTTGTGTCTTGACCATCTTTGACTGCCATTTGTAAATCCTTTTCGAGTTGTACAATTCTATTGTCAGCTTCTGATTTGGCTTTCTCTTGATTTGTACACTTTTGCTCAAATTGGTCACGTTGCTTTTCGAGTTCACTGATTGATTGTTTGTACTTGGTTTCGTTTTGACCAAGAAGAGTCTTTGCATCTTGAACATCTTTGAGTGCCTTGAGTAGATCTTCAGTAATCTTGTTGGCTTTGTTTTGATTGGCTTCTACTTGTTTTGAAAGTTCAGCGTTACGTTCGTTTGCAATTGCCTCTGCCTTGGTCTTTTCATCCAATTGTACACCGAGTTTACTAGCATCTTGTTTCAACGTGGCAATTTGCTTCTCAAGTTCTTGAATACTAGATTCTTTTGCTTGTTCTTTCTCTTGAATACGTTTGCGAATTGCATCCAACTCGAGTTGACTTGCGGTATTCTGCTCTTCGAGTTGTTTGGCGTGACTTTCTGCTTTTACTAGTTTGTCATTCAATGTTCCAACTTTTTCGTTCAACTCTTTGATTTGTACATTTGCTTGACTATGTTCATTTCTAACTTGTGATAGATTGTTCTCTGCCTCGACCAACTTTTGTTGAGCTTGTTTCAACTCGTTGTGTAGATCTTTACTCTTATCTAGTTCTGCTTGTAGTGTAGCATTCTTTGATTCGTATTCAGTTATACTCTTCTCAAGTTGTTGGCGTGAATTATTCAATTGGTCAATAATAGTTTGGTTCTTAGCTTCTTGTTCACGTAGTTTGTCGTTCAGCTCTTTTTGTACAGTTTCGGCATTCGTTTTAGATTGTGATAGTGCATCTTGTTCTTGTTTGAGTTTGTGTTGTAGGTCATCTACTTGTTCACGATGCATTTGTGCCGATTGTTTGTACTTTTCAGCCAATTGTTGTGCTTCTTGTAACTGTTTTTCTAGTGATGAACCATCAGCAAGTTTGTTACGCAAATCTTCAATCTCTTTGAGTGCTAATACGTTCTTGCTTTGCAACTCTTTGGCCAACTTGTCAATGGATTCTCTTTGTTGTTCAGACTCTTTTAACTTGATTTGTAAATCATCTGTACCAACGTTACACTTGTTCAATCGTTCAGATTCTTCTTGGAGTTGTTTTTTCAACAGTTCTAGTTCACTTTGTACTTGTACATTCTTGTCACCAAGTTCTTTGGCTAACTTTTCTGATGCCAATAGTTTTTGTTGCATTGCTGATTCATCTAGTAGTCTATTCTTTAACTCGTCTAGTTCAGCCATAGTTTGAGCATTCTTTGATTCTAGTTCCTTGGCAGCTTCGCGTACTTGTTTTAATTCTTCACGAGTTTGTTCAGCTGATGATTTACAATTTGTTACATCTTTAGTTGCTTGTTCTAAATCTCGGATTGATTGTGCATACTTTTCTTCAAAATCCTTGGCATGAGTCTCCGCAACAGATAGTTTTTGTACAAGTTGTGGAATATTCTCATTCAATCGTTCGATTTGATCTTTTTGTTGACTAGTGATTTGTTCTAGTTCATGTATCTGCTTCTTTTTCGTTTCGAGTTCTTTGACATGTTTATCTTGTTCTGCTGATAGTTTTTGTTCCATCAACTTGTCATGTTCTATTTGTTTTTCGTGAAGTTGTTGTTCAATCTTTTTAAAATTGTCCATGGCTACACGTATTTGTTCATCACGTTCTTTTATCTCTCGATTGTGCCTCTGATGTGA
>JAESGV010000898.1_pt1 | contig 12866 bp, 10 predicted proteins | sample 9269781 | NCBI WGS metagenome assembly JAESGV01 (sample SAMN15741586, study PRJNA653496) | algae metagenome | isolation source: Tildeniella torsiva UHER 1998/13D and co-occurring heterotrophs from... | place: Slovakia: Slovak Paradise National Park, Hrabusice, Kosice Region | collected 2000-01-01 | reverse complement strand
ATTTTCACTCTTTGTGTTCATGAAACCTGCTATCATGAGTGTCATATCCAACGAACGCATGCTATTTATGACAATAGTTCCACTCTTTTTCAACACACGAGCGCATTCTGAGAAAAATTTGGTATCGTTTTCCAAACCGGACCAATCTTGGTCGACGTAAACGTGATTGAACTGTTCATCACCTACAGGTAGTGCTGCACCGTTACTTGGAACTGGTGTCGTTATGACCGAACTACCTGCGAATTTTTGCGCTGCAATTTGTTGTACTCTTTGTTGGTCTTGGAGTACAGTTACGACTGCTAGTACTGTTGTCATGTTGAAGTTTTTGCGTGCAAACTGCGGAAAAACTAGGTTGACTAATTGTAATTGAGGATGCAAAGAAACGTGTTTGTTCTTCTATGCGTCATAGCAGTAGCGATTGCGCAAGCAGTTCCACTTGTTAGTGATGGTTTCGATACCACAGCTAAAGGCTTGTGGTTTGTGAAACTGTATGCTCCATGGTGGTAAGTCCTGAAGTTATTTGCTCACCTTTCTAGTGGCCACTGCAAATCGCTCGCGCCAACTTGGGATACTTTGTCAAAACGTGTAGAAGGCACAAACATCAAAGTCGGAAAAATCAACTGTGACGAAAACTCTGCTCTCTGTGGACGATACAATATCCAAGGATACCCAACACTTTTGCTTTTGAAAGACGGCGATTTGATTGCGGAATATGAAGGTCCACGCTCTGTTGATTCGTTCGTATCATTTTTAAACGAAGCCACCGCAGAAAAGAAGAGCGAAGGTCATGTAGTAGAACTTAACTCTCACAATTTCGATCTCGCGACTGGAAACCCAACTACGCGTTGGTTAATCAAATTCTTTGCTCCTTGGTGGTATGTTGCTATTTTCATATACTAATCAAATAGTGGCCATTGCAAATCGTTAGAACCAACTTGGGAAAAACTCGCAAAAGAAGTATCAAACACAGATTTATTCATCGCTCGTGTTGACTGCACACAAGAGAATGATCTATGTGAACGCTTTGGCATTCGTGGATTCCCAACTCTCTACCATTTGGCAGGTCCAAAAATGCAAAAATTCGAAGGGCCACGTTCTTTTGACGGATTATTATCATTTGCACAAGGTGGATACAAAGACAGAACTGCAGTATATCGACCAAAAGCCTACACACCATCACTCTTCGCTTCTCTCATGAACAATCCTATTTATTTGGTATTGATATTAGTGACTGTATTCATTACACTTCTAGTTGGAGTCGCGCTATGCATTTGCTTCTGTGATTTGGGAGATACACCAATGCCACCTAAAAGAGTAGCAAAACCATCAGCATTGTCTTCGGACTCTGAACAAACAACTGAAGAGCCATCATCACCTGTTTCACCAAAATCAGATGATGAATCATCACTTGTGAAAAGAAAAACAAAACCAAGAAAAGAAGATTAAATTTTTAGTGTTTTATAGTTCCCATTTAACCAATCATCATTATTGTTTGTGTACATGGAACTCAAAATATTACCAGAAACACCACCTGGCATATTTGTTTCACTAACATCAGTTGCAAGATCAGAAACGTGTCTATAACTTGCTGCGAATCCTTGTACATGACCATTTGTTTCGAAAATTTGAGCTTGCTTTGGCGTTGCTCTATTTCCATCAAAAGTAATAGGTCCATAATGTATGCCAAGCTTGGAACCAATTTTATCTGGTACTTGCGAAAAGAAAATATTTTTCATGTAAACTTGTCGTTTCTCTCCATACGTCCATGGTTTTCCAGTCTCTGGATTCAACGCAGCTCCATGCTTGAAAGTGAATTCGTGTAAAGCAAGTTTCAACGTTCTTTCAATCATTTCCATTTGCGTTTCTCTTTGCCAGAACAACATTTTATGTACAGGATCGCTCACATTATACTCGAGTAGTGGTTTATCCAAATAACTAAAATAAATAATTCCAAGCGCATTATTCACAATCTTCTCTGCAAACGCGTCTCCAACAACGACACCATGAAGATTCAAAATCATATACTCGTACCACGTTTCAAACGCTACAGCTCCAACTGATTCTTTATCATACTTTCCATCCCACGTCGTTAACGCGATCAAATACTTGTACTCTGGTTCTGTATCCAATTCTGAAGCAAATTCATTCATTAGTTTTGTAGCAATTGGTCGCACGAGCTTCATCCACGTTAGCGCATGTTCCGAAGTAACATCCATTTGTATTTGTTTCATATCTTGAGTAGTAAGTTTTCTTTCTTGTGAAATACTCGTTAACAAGTTCTTGATACGATTCCTACGATCGAATCCCATATGTGCGTTCACGGAAACTAAATTCTCACTCATACGATCATTTGCAGAAACGATCATGTGTGGACTGTCATCACCTTTCTTGTACACGAATCGTTCTAACGTACGTGAATCGACAGTATGATTTTCACTCCATTGATACTGTGCTAGCCAACCAGGTACAGGTAGAATCCCAGCATGTTTGCGATCTGGAGCAAGTCCACCTTGTGCATATCCGATACTTCCTTGACGATCTGCGACGACCCAATTCGAACTTACATCTGCATAGTTTGCAAGTTGAATAAACTCTTGAACTGTTTTCACGCTAGTGACCATCTCTCGACTGATTTTCGTGTTTCCAAGTCCACCGATTTTTGTTTGTGAATACGCTCTAGAAAGTATGTATCCTGCTCCTGGCCATCGCGTCGCGCGTAGCGGAGTTTCCAAAGTTCTACCACTAGTCGTTTCCCAAGTGATTTGTTCGACATAGTACGTTTGTCCCATGTTCTTCTTGATAATTTGATCGATTGTCTTTTTCAAAGGTTTGTACTTGCCATCAACGTCCAAACATTCTTCTTTGTCGTTACATTGTTCGATAAAGTAATCTAATTTGTCCATACTTCCGTACGTGAATCCATACCCTAGTTCTTTGGTTCTTCCCATTAGAATGGACGCGACTCCAGGAATGGTTATTCCAATGTTGTAATTATCTGGGAAATGAGCAACGACTTCGTACCAAATTCCAGGTAACCGCAAAACATCTAAATGAGGATCACATGCAAAGATTGGAAATCCTGATTCTGTTAATGATCCGTCAACTACCCACGCGTTACTTGCTTTTAAACTTGGGAACTGTTTCAACTCTTCTGCGATGATTTCGTGCTCTACACCCATAATTGGCTGATGTATTTTCACTTGTTTGATTAAATGAATTGTTTCTTCATCGATATTGGCATTTGGTTTGAATAGAATTTTTACTAGTGAGGGTCCGTGCATAGTGCTTTTGATCATTTCTATTATTGCTTTTTCTAAATCTAATTGTGATTGTGCGAGTCCCAAGAAGGCTGTTAACTCGGAAATAAGAATTGTATCTGTAGGTGTCCATGGTTCTGGATGATATCCTGTTAACATAAACTCAAAAGGCCGTCTATGATTTGCGATGAATGCGTTTATACCATCGCTATACGCTTGAAGATAATTTAAATCTTCTGTTGGTAATAGTTCTACAACTCGTTTTGCATTTCTGTGGAATTGATGGTGTCGCATAAATCGATCGATCAAAACTGTGTTATTGTTACACGCTAATAGTTCGCATAATCTTCCTTGTCCAACAACACGCTGCATAAATAATTGCACATAACGATCCATTGCGTGTGCGTATCCTAATCCACTAACAAAGCCATATTCGTTTTGAGCTTTGATGTTCATAATTCCCTGTACTCCACGCCATAGTGACACAGTACGAGAATTGATAGTTAATTCTTCCACACGACCAAACTCTAGAATTTCTCTGGTCGAATACAACTGATACGCAAACGCTGCGATCACTGCAACAAACACACCAAGAACAAGTTTGCGCATTCGTTACTTTACAAATACTTTTTGAAGTGTTCGATCGCTACCTCTAACGCTTCTACTCGCGCTTTACATACAACTGGATCATCTTCATCACCACGAACTGCAAAACCATGTCTTGTACCTGGGAAAAACTTGAGTGTTGATGGAACATCAGTTTTCTTTGACATAATTGCTTCTACTTGTTTCCTCTTTCCCTCTGGCAATTGTGCATCATCTTCAGCCATTTCAAACAACATTGGTTTCTTGATATCTTGAATATCGCCTGGTAACGAGGTGAAACTTGGATGCGCAACGGCTGCCGCTTGAATTTTATCGTCTTGTGATGCTAATTGGTACACTGTTTTGGCACCGTAACAGTACCCGATAAGACCAACGCTCTTTATCCCTCGTTGCGATTTAATATCATTAATAACAGATTCGACAATGGGTACTTTACTGCTTGGATTGTGTTTGAGAATCCAAGGAGCAAATCCCAACGCGACATAGGTGATGGAGAAGTTATGTTTAAACTTTTCGTAAGTAGTCATTTTTTTGCGATCGAGTTCCATTGGTGCTACTGCTGATGGTTCTAATGGTCCTCCGTTAAATAAGTCAGGAATAAAACAGTGGAATCCTGCTTTTGCATACTTGTCTGCCAAGAGTCGATTATTGACAAACACTTGTCCGAAAACGTCCGTCGATATAATTATCGCTTTATCTGTTTCAATATCTGGTGTTGCAACGTAAGTATCTACCCCGCCAATCTTTTCAACTTTGCCTGTTGGCGTTCCCGAGTCTATGTGGGTAGTACAACACGCTTTTGTTGATATGTCTTCTACTGGTTCTGCTGTTGAAGTCTCAATGTTTGGTTGGTCTGTTTCGCTCATGGTTTGTTTATCAGCGTAATTGTAAAAGTGTGTTTGTAGATAAACTGTGCCTCCATGCTACCTTTTGTTATAACTCAGTATAGGAGCAAAGTTAAGTAACTTTAAAGCCAACTTTTAACTTCTTGTAATTTTACTCAACCTAACTCATTTCTTTTCAGCCTCTGTGTCAACACGCTAGACGTGCAGTGCCAATGAAGTTGATGTACTCTTTGTCCTGCAGCGTTAAGGACCAATATCATGATAGTCTTTTGGCGTATGGCGTTCCGCTTGTTTTGTGCAAAAAGTGAATTCATAACGGTTATCAAAAAATTGATGCTACGAAGCTTCTATAAGATCAAAACAATGCGAACTATTGGCCATCAAGTAATTCACAACATGATACGATGTTATGGGATTGTTTCATCAACTATGCGCGCCTTTTCGTGACAACGCCGTTGTAACTATCGAGCTATTCGACGTATAGCTATGCAGCAAACCTAGCAAAGCTAAAAACAGCTTTTGAACAAAAAGAAGAACACTCATGAAGCGTTTATTCAGCTTAGCATCTAGTTTATCAACATTTGACTGTGAATTTGAACCAGCACAAAAAATAATTCGCTTAGACCTCTCATGTCTGGTCCAACCGTCAATGCTTCCAACCAGTAAGTAGAAAAAAATCGGTTAATTAACATTTTAGTCGTTGGAAGATTTTTCGCGTTGTACGACGTTAACACAAAGTCCAATATCATGAAGAATGTATTCGAATGTACCCACAGAACTATTAATCGTAAACAATTCGTTATCGAGGTACAAAAATCAGAATTTAATGCAAAGATACACTCGGCGTACACGGATTTCGAGCATTCTCTACCTTGTGATCGCATTTTTAAAGACAAGGAGATAGTACGAGTGCTTTTTCCACGATACAAAACTCTCATTGAAGCTCTTCGTGATGCTAACACTAATGGAGACTTTCCAAAAGAATTCGAATTGCTGTCCAAAGCAGTCAAGGTCTTGGATCAAGTTTGGAATTGGAAGGGCATCACAACCACTAGATTCAACGATATCTCTTTCCTAGTAGACTCTGGAGACAACGTAGTCATCTTCAACTATCCATACGCACAATTTGTCGATTTTGATTTTGACAGTTACCAGTACTCGTTCAGAGATATCACTCACTCCAAGAACGTATACGATTGGACAGAGAAGATTCAAGACTCGCGAAGAAGAATACTTCAACTGCTCGTAGGAATGGTCGCAAGAGCTCGTAGCAACATATCAGTGCCTGCAGCTGTCCATCAAGCTCGCAACACTCTCGGAACAACAGAAGAGATCCTTTTTCGCAGCCTCGAGGAAAGAAAGTGGAATTTCGATGTAGTATTAAACTTGATGGATTTTGTCAAGAGTCCAGAAAGAATAGTACAACTTGGATCGTTCTCGTACGATTCTGAAACTTATCGCCCTGCTTTATACGCTGCGTTCAAAAAGGCACAATGCACTATTCGTGCTCCTGACGCTACTAAGACTAGGTTGGAATCTCTTTTCAGACTCCCTAAGGCTGGCAAGAAATACGATCCTAACAAACTTGGTAATTTTATGATGAAAAACATGGATCATCATTGTAGTGATGGGCCCACTTTATACGAAGCTGGTAACATCATTGGTAAAACGAGCGCCACAGTTGGAGATGTAGCAAAATTTTATCTCAGGTACATACCAGAGTATCCGATAGAATTGGCAATTGCCTATTACTCTGTTATTTATCGTTTTAAATAAATATTATTTATTATCTTGTTCTTGCCCTTTGACGTTTGACATTTGCAAACAAGACCATGACCTCCTGGAACACTTCTAATCGAAACTCAATATTTGCCGTACCGATTGGTATAGACAGCGACGATGGCTTGGTTATGTCCTCCACTCCATTCCCACAAACCAATTTGATTTCTGGAAAGCATATGGAAAAAGAAAGAACAATTTTAAAAATCGACACTACACTAGAGGAATTGTATGGTGATCTAGACGAGTACAAAACACTATCAAGAAAAGAAACGTATCTTCTACGCAGTGGCAATAGCACCGTTGAGGGAGCAAATAGCGTGTTTGTTCTATTCGAAAGTTGCCAACCACTGCAAGCGTATCTTACCGTCGCAACACGCGACGACCGACTAGAACTCTTTGGACGACTGTACGAAAGTATGGCCTCAATGTCAGCGAATTTATCTAGCAACCCTACAGCAACCAAGATGAAGGCCAATCCCTTGCCATACATTTATATTAACGAGAACAAAGAACCCAAGTTCATGCTGTTTCCGCACTACAACGTCGCTACACCTTCGTTTGCGACGCGCTACAACAAAATGCCAGATTTTCTGTTCGAGGTTGGGTGCCTGCTACATTTAGTGTTCAAAAACTCCCTACCAGAAAATAATGGTTTTGTGTATCGGCCACCCACACAGTTCACACACGAGTACCAAATCATCATTGACAAACTTATCGATCGAACTGCAACTACCAAATGGGATCTCTGGTCGTTCCAAACTTTTCGTTTCTATATCAATAGTACCAAGGAAAGAGCTCGTTTTCTAATCAATTTGGTCACAAACTGTACTTTCCCAAAGAAAGATACTACACCAGATATCCACAAACCACAAAAACAAAATTGCTTGACAGCACTAAAAAATCTTTCCAAAAGAGATATTTTCTATACTACTCATCCACAATCGAACAGAACTACTCATTCATGGCGAAGTGCAAAAGAATTAGTAGAAATGGAAAGGATGAACAACGCATACCGCTCAACAATGCCCAAGCCTTTAGCACCAAGAACGTTTGGACCAAACGCCAAAGAGTTTTTAGACCTATTCAGACATTTCACAAAGCATAGTTTTGAACATACGTTGCAAATCCAGTACGAAAAATTCATGAACAAGTTCCATCCTAGCAGCAATAGTGATAACTACACTAGAGGAGACTTTATGACAGTTGTTCACGATTGTTTTCCTCTCTTCTTCATCGTTATATTCAATGTTGCCTGTAAAGAGATCCCAAATGTAGGGCACTTGTTTGTTCCAACACAATAATTGAGGTTGAATAACGTTATTGCGTTTAACGGTTGACTACCAAATGTTCCGATAAAAGCAATAACGAAATCGAATTAAACAATTTGTAATTTACGGATAGCTATTTTTAGCAAATTTTGTAGTTGCCTAGCTTTCCATAATGCTAGCTAAATTTTGCATTCTACGAGTGTAGATGTTCGTTTTACCTTTATGTGTTGCATGTGGTCCCAATTCCACTGTTATAGTCACGCACTTGTCAACGCGGAGGATATTATTCCCAGATCAAGCACTGCTCAAGCTCAAGGAACGCAGGGCCCAATGTCTCGATACAGAGGGCCCAAGGGAAGCACCCATACCCTGTTGCTAGGTGTTATTCAACGGCAATAGCAATTAACCGCGACACTTCTTCGACTATTATGCACATATATTTTATTATTTACATCAAAAAAACGTTTATCTTTCCCTTCAGGACTGCTAGTCCTTTTGCATCAAGAAATCCGTTACCTATCCATACATTGATCAAGCTTGGTAGTTTCAACAGTTTGCGACTAAGTTTTTGCGTCAAAACAGTGGTATAACCAATACCAAGTGTACGGAGTGATGCTTGGTTGTTTAACGTATCTAACGTGTGTAATACATCAAGATACCCTGATATGTACAGTGTCTCCAACTGATTAGCACACTTGTTGAGACCTTTAAAATCACACTCACCTCCGCTATTATGGATAGATAGTACGATCACGTGAATTGGCAGCACATCTCTACTAACAAGTTTCTTAATAGAAGTACTTAGCTTTTTGAAATGCACGTGTAGATTCTTCAATAGCTTGCTTTCATGATAAGTGAGAGCTTTGATAAGTCTGACAGCTGTCATTGGAAAATCATCACTTTCATGGAGCTGGCGTATCGTAAAAGATTCGAGGCTGATCAATGGGGTTACATTGGTGAGCTCTTCTTCGTTAATTCTATACTGTATGCCTAATTCTAGAATCTTTATAGATAGTGGAAGTACAATCCCGTTAGGAGAGAACTCTATGGCATAGACCGAGAGATAAATGAGCCTCTGTAGCTTGTAGATGGCCTCAAATAAATCGTGGTAGTAGTTATTACTATTCTCCCTTCCTAGTCCCATTTTGAGCGACAACGATTTGAGTGACGTTAGCCTCTCCAAGTGTTCTTCTATATCGGCTCTTGCCAGATAGTTGAAAACGAGTTCTAAATCGACTACTGTGCTCGCTTCAAGCTTTTTTATCATCGATTCTATTTGGTCCTCGACTTCTGCATTGATTGAATTGTTGGCACCATACAAATGCGATATATCTATACATATTCTTTTCAAATATCGCCAGTTATCCAACCAGTCAAAAGTGTGTTTGCTATTTGTTACGGACGTTTTGATCGTTGTGATATTCTCTGATAAACTCCAAAATGGGATATTATCACCAAAGGACACTGTACTAAATAATTGCCAAATAGACGTGCTTCTTTTTCCAAATAATTTTAAATAGTCAAACTTGTCGTTAACAGCAATAGCGCAACCTTCAAATGAGACAATATTCGCTACAACTTGGAGTGGTATACTTGTCCAGTCGTATTCTAACGATTTACGACACTTCTTCATCTTTTGTGCAAACTGTGGTTGACAACAGGTTACAAATTGGGCATGAACAGTTATTCTTGTTATTATCAACTGCTCAGTGCTCACTCAAAGGCGCCAGTAAAATGTCTTCCCTCTCTTTTTCGTAACAATTTTGAGCCAAGATCAAACTTAAAGTTCTGTGTTCGTTGCGACAAAAAAATTTAGCATTATGTATCCAAAGTCATTGTGCCAGGTTGCGCTACTACAAAACTGCAAGTTTTGAAGTAAGCTATAACGCAGCTAGCTACGATTATGGAATCGCTGGACAACTACAGCAACATCAAATAACTAATACGCTACCGATAGTGCTTTATTCAAACTTTGTTTCATACTTCTTTCTGTGAGCCTCTTTTCTATCACGTCCACCACTTATCTTGTTTTTACCTCCACGACCTCCTCTACCGCTCGTACCTTCCGATCTCGTTGGTGTAGGTCTAGGTTTATCACTGTTCAATCCTTCACTAAACTCTTCCAAAGCTTTCTCTTCATTGATTGCAAAAATAACTCGCTTAAACGCATGTTTAAATTTGGCATTTTCTTTGATCAAAAAGTGTCCAAACATGTATCCAGTATCAAATCGTGAACATCCGAAAACACCACAACCCCACGCTCCAAGCACAATAGTATCAACGTTATTGGCAACAGCGATAGAAAGTACTTTTTCCAAACGATCATAAAACGTTTGCATTATCAAATTGTGATCATCTACACGTTCACTAGCATGTTTGTAATTTATGGCAGGTGATGTGATGAATGAACATGTGTAAGGTGCGTCCAAATATTCTCCAGGTGAACAACTATCGGAACGGAAAACGGGAACTGATGGAGAGTAGATGATGTGATGCGTGTACAAACAATCCTTGTTCCTTGCGTTATCAGCATAGTATTGGTATACATGGTTACTGTTAATGCATTCGTACAATGAACTTGTTCGTGCAATAGATTCTTCTTGCGCGGATGAGCCCTTTAGGAATCCTCCTCCTGGATTTTTGGCAGAAGCAAAATTCAATGCTGCGATATTGGCAGTATGATCATCAGCTAATGCATCTTGTACTGCTTGTAGAGTTGTCGCTAGTTTTACATCAACTTTTACGTTGTCATGTTTTGGAATATCAACGTTTACAGAATCTGTAGCACGAATTAGAATTGTGTTATCTCTAGCGTATGTAACGAGTGGCGCGATATTGACTTTTGTACCGTTGTTCATGTAGCTACTGCTTGTAGCGTTTCTTCAGCAATAGTGCGTAGTGCGTCTTTGCTTATTCGCATGTTGTTGTTTTGTTGAAGTGCAGTTCGTTGGTTGATGTTCAATCCTAAGAAATACTACGCAGGTTGATAGAAAATTTGTAAGGTACAAACAATAAGTTCTCGTGAAATAACACAAGTACTGAGGTGGCAACAGAGTTGGAATTACTATTTATTTTAAAAAAACAGTTCCATAGATTTCTATTCCACCCATGCTCATTAATACCCCTCTAGTATTCTGTTGATTTGTATTAGCATATAATCTGAAGTATCTATATGGTACATTACTCGTAATTGGCCAAGACCCTGGACATAAACTATGGTTGTGTAATAGTATATCGTTTTTGTGGTCTACGAGTACTGTCCAAATAACATCATCGTTGGATCCTTGTAGTTGCCAGTTTCTAAGAGCACAAAGGCCACCTGTTTGTGCGCTATGTAACGAATAGAAATTCGGAATTATTCGTGGGTTATCTAACAAATCAATTTTTATCCACGCATCTTTAGTCTCATTGTAATCAGTATAAAACGTGCCTGGCTTTGGATTGCATGTGATGTTGTCGATGTTTGCGAAAGTCGATTCCGGATTTAAAGATTTAGCAGAAGCTAGAATCTTTCCAGTCCTAGATGGGTTCTGCCACGGCACTGTTAATCTTTCTGTTGCTATGTAGTACAAGTAGCCATTTTTGTCAAAAGGTCCTGTATGTGTGAAGAGCAGCGTGCTGCTTTTGTTCTTTAAGAAATAGTACAGAGTTTGTTCGTGGTGTACTTGTGTTGTGCATGTTCTACCAAGTATGATAAGATCTGCAAAGAACATTGTTTTGACAAGTGACAGGCCAAGTTCGTTACAACCCCAATAGAGATATAGTCACAAATATTGTTATGGAAACTAGCAAAGTAGAACTAGAAGTATATTGTTCCTCATCGCTGATTGTTCGCTTCGATATACATCTACCCACACAATTTTTTCGACAATCGTTGTCTGCTCATAAAAATTTGCATTTTTGTTCAGTTGAGCGTTAGGTTGAGTCTATTACAAAAAACACTTCACAACATCTTGCGGAGCTAATCGTGATCCGTTTCGAAATCGCGTTATTCGATTTGGAAAACTGTACATATGCTCCCAACACATGTTTCTGGGGAGAGAAGAACTGGAATATTCTTATCGTTCCTACTAAAACGATTAACATCACGCACACATCGGCGAATACAGTACTTTTTAGTAGCATGTTGGCTAATGTTTGTATTCTACTGTGCGCTACAATTTAAAGAATATTTAGCGAAGCCAGCACCTATACATGCCACCTATCCACCGTATGTGAAACAAATCACTCGTGCTCCACCGAAAGTCATAACACCAGCAGCTGTCAACAAGGAACCAATTAAAATTGCACAACAAAACTCAGCAACTGACGAGATAATACCAATCGTTATTTTCGCCTATCAACGGCACGAATATCTACAAAAATGTCTAAGTACACTATACAAGTAACTTTATATGCTTGCATGCTAATTATTAGATATATGCCTGGTGATGGGTTCCATATATTTGTTTCGCAAGATGGTAACCACGAAGGCGTTGCCAACGTCGCACGATCATTCTCACATGTCACTCTATTGCAGGTACGTGGTTGCATATTTTTTTAACACACCATAGCGTGAACGAAATATCATTATGCCTACTGTTCAGAATCCAGGAAATCCAAACTATTACGCGATCGCACAACATTACAAATTCGGTTTCGAACAAGTATTCAAAAGCAACCCGTCATTCAAACGTGTTATCGTGCTTGAGGAAGATATTGAAATCGCACCCGACTTTTTCGACTATTTTTCTGCGTTGGCACCCATACTCGATAGCGATCCAAAACTTTATTGCGTCAGCGCTTGGAACGACAACGGATTACGAGATTTTGTGAAAGATCCAGAAGCGTTATACAGAAGTGATTTCTTCCCAGGTCTAGGATGGATGATGACACGCAAGTTGTGGGATGAAATACATGACGATTGGCCACTTGGTTTCTGGGACGATTGGCTACGCGAATCAACAGTACGAAAAGGAAGAGCATGTATTCGACCAGAAATTTCACGTACATACACTTTTGGAGCCAGCGGTGTATCAAACGTATGTCTCATCGTTCGTCTTTTAACACTCGTAGGGACAATTCTTTGGACAATATTTACAACACATCAAACTAAATTCAGAACCAGT
>JAESGV010000897.1_pt1 | contig 12873 bp, 13 predicted proteins | sample 9269781 | NCBI WGS metagenome assembly JAESGV01 (sample SAMN15741586, study PRJNA653496) | algae metagenome | isolation source: Tildeniella torsiva UHER 1998/13D and co-occurring heterotrophs from... | place: Slovakia: Slovak Paradise National Park, Hrabusice, Kosice Region | collected 2000-01-01 | reverse complement strand
AACAAAGTAGTATATAGAAGATGCCCAAAAGATATTATCGTCAATATCGGAGACAGATGATAATAGAGAAGATATTTTAACTGTACAAAAGAAAATAGATGAACTACGACAAAAAACTCTTCAAGCACTAGAAGAACAAAATTCTAAAGTCGAAACTCCAAAAGAACAAATATCTATGCCTATACCAACTCCACAAGTCCAATCGCAACCTATAGTGGAACCTATCATACAACCAGAGCCACCAAAAGAACCAGTTACGCCACGATTATCCTTCTCAGCAGAGTTGGCCTCACAATTCGAAACTATTGGTAAAACCTTCTCCAAGAGACCTATTTCATTCCACGCGAAACGACTAAAAAGTCACTTAGATAATATGCGTGATGACTTGTTAGGTGCACCATCGCCAGTACGCGAAGTAGCAGACAACTATGAAGCGAATGATCAAGAAATCAAAAACGAAGAGGAAGAGCAAGCACGTATCGCTGATGATATACATAAAATAGCAGCTGATTTCAAAGGACGAATGGCAGCAACGACAAACTTACTTAACGAAGATAACAAAGTGATCGAAAAGGGAGCCAAGGTTATCGACAAGAATATTGACAATTTGAAAAAGGTTGACACAAAACTAGGAACACACAGAAGTACGCTATCCATGAACTTGTTCACAACGTTGAATATGATCTTGATGGTGTTTGTAGTGTTCTTCTCAATGGTAGTAATAATTAAAATATTCCCAAAACGATAATATTTATGTTTCAGTTTCTTTTGGTTGCTCTTCAGTTGTGGTTTCTGTTATAACTACTTCTTCCGGTTTTGATTCTTCTGGTTTTGATTCTTCAGTTGGTGTTTGCTCTTCGACTGGTGCAGGTGTCTCCTCTACCTTTGTCTCAACTGGTTTCTCCTGCGTTGGTACAGGGTATGTGTATTTTGCTTTGATTTCGACTTGTTTTCGTTCAAACCATTCATTAATCTTTTTTGCTTCAACAGTAACAAAATCTTTCTTAAATGTTTCGCGATCAGTTACCATTTGTTGTTTCGTTTTTTCGAGTATCGCATCATGCTCGCGTTTTCGCTCTTCTTCTGCTTTTTGAATAATTTGTATCTTTTCTATTGACGATTGTAGTCCAGATAAAATTTGTGGTTGATTATCTTTTATGGTTCGTTCTGCGTTTGGTATATCGTGCTCTAGCGTTGCTTTAATCGTATTATCCGTGCTCGAAAGCTTTTCTAATAGATTTGTATCTGTTCGTTTTTGCTGAAAATCAGTAGAACCATAACAAACTTACACTGAACTCTTGCATGTATATTGCCACTTGTTGTTCAACTCTATCATGATACACCAACAAGGATCTTTGTAATTTGTACAAACTATCTGGCAAACCATTCTCCAATCCCAAACTCACGCCAGTAGGTTCTCCAACAGGTTGTTTCTGTTGTGGTTGTACAAGTGCGGCACGAAAGTAGTCCATATTTTTTGTAAGTTGAGCTTCCAATACAACGCAATGTATCGCGGCACGATAGATGAAGCCGAGTCACCGAGCGCGAAGAAACCTAGACTCATGGTTAACGATGTTATGGAAACAAAAGACGAAACAGCATATTTGGTCAAACGCGCAAGCAAAATGTTAAAAGTCAATCCAGTCTTTTTGTGTCCCATCTCTCACGAAATAATGAGTGACCCAGTTATCTTAAGTGGAGGACATACTTTTGACCGTTGCAATATCGAAGAATGGTTGAAAAAACACGACACATGTCCCATAACAAGAACACCTATTGCAGACCGTCGTTTAATTATCAACCAATCGATAAAATCACAAATACTCGAGTATAAAGAAAAGCTCGTCCGAAAATGCATGTCCGTATGCGTTCCGCTTTTACAAGACGGCGGGGATGCGGCAATTGCAACACGACTTTTAGAGCGCGCTCACACATACTCTCCCAATGACAGAAACATACGAATATCACTTATAGAAGGACTATTAAAAATTGATGACGTTTCGGGAGCCATAAAACAAACACATTCATTATTGGGATTATTAGATGGTGATCATGAAGGTTCGGTACAAGCACTCTTAAGTGTTCTACGAACGTCAGTCGGTCATCTACTAATCGAAAATTTAGAATCACTAAGTTTGGACTTTTCCAAATGTCGGCATTACGTTTCACATTTCAAAGTCATGCGAGATGCCATGTTAGAGTTACAAAAGAATCGCGTTGCAGCAACGGTAGTTACCGTTTTGGCAAATCTTATGGAACGACACGACGAAGATGAAGAAGAAATTGTTCAACTCTTGTTGGAAGCGACAAGATTAGATCCAGAAAACACAGAAATTTTATCCAAAGTGGAACAATATATGACCAAACACAATCGATTATCGGAATTGTTAATGTTGACTTTCCGAAAAGCGAAAAGTCCCACTGATGATCGTATACAATCGTTCTTTACAACGGTATGCAATATTGTTCAACAACAAAAGAAAGAGATTGCACAATTAAAATATGACATGAAAACGATAAGTGTTGAAAATGAGAGGATGGGTAAACACTTACCTGCTTACACAATGGGAAAGAAATTGCGAGAATTTGGTGCCGATTTGTTACAAAATGTTCGGCTAATCACACCGGTACCGCTACTACAGTGCCGAATGGTGTTAACACCTTCTATAGGCGCCAAATCATTCCATGTTGCACATTTGTGTCGTTCCATCGTTGCGTCAACGCATGCCGAAGGACACATCGCAGTATGGAACATTGAAACAGGACAACAATTTACAACCGTAAATGCATGCAACGGACATGATGTTTTAGAAGTTGCGCCACTCGGTGATGACATTATCGTTGCACTAAGTAACGGTGTATACGGTGCTAGTTTACAAGTTGTAAATTGGCGTACTGATCACATTATCAACACGATACAATGTTCGGCAAAAGTACAAGTGAATGGACATAACAAAATGACTTGTTTTGGTTGTGACGATGGATCATATGCATATGCAATTGTTGGACACGCCAATGGTGCCATTATAGCTTATGATCTTTCCAAACGTGGTGGCGAAGTGGTGAAGAGTTTACGAGGTCATGAAACTGAGGTAACGTGTGTAGAGCCACTTACAGATGGTCGTTTAGCAAGTGCTAGTGAAGATAATACAATTCGGATATGGAATGTTGAAGAAGGTGAATGTGAAGCGATACTACAAGGACATACGAGTGCTGTTACTTGCTTGCGGCTTGTGAGTGACAATATACTAGCAAGTGGTGGTAGTGATGCTCTCCGGTTGTGGAGTGTACATACTGGAACGTGCGTAAAGACACTAGTCGGCCATACTGCGGCCATCACACAAATTGCAATTCTTGGTAGAGATTTGATCGCAAGTGCATCAGAAGATGGTGGTATTCGTATGTGGAATACAGAAGATGGAAAGTGTTTATGGACCATGTCCCACCCAGAGAAAGTGATCTCATTATGTGCTATAAAGAGTACAGTTGTATCGGTAGTAGAAAAAGAAAACAAGGTTCGAGTTTGGTCAGCCTAATTACAAAGTAGCGAAGAACTGTAATAAATCGGTTAAACAACTGTTTTTCTCCAATGAAGATAGCTCAATTAGCTCTAGTTTTGTTACTTGTAGCTCTAGTGCTTGCTCAAGATGCAGAGAAATGCGAAGCGTGTATGAAACCTTGTCGAGAGAAAGTGGAATGTAAAGGAGAACCAGAATCATGGTGCAAAAAACGAGGTGGAGATTGTTTCAATGAATGTGTTCAGGAGCGAGTAGAAAAGTACGGAGAAGCTTGTAATACGTGTTTGGCAAGATGTGTGGAGTTTTCAGCTGGTGTTCACCGTGAAGCATGTTTGGACGTATGCGATGAGGAAAAATGCGACAAACTAGATGGGTACGATTCACGAGTAGCGTTAGATCAATGCATCGAAAAGACGTGCTCCAAGGCGAGCGATCCAGATGACAAAAATTGGAGAGATACATGTACTAAAAAGTGCAAATCGTGAGTACTGAGTAGCATTAGCTAATATTGTAGAGATTTTGTTCTTCGACCGAGAATAGAAGCATCGAGTATTGTTTATCACAAGAAAACAGATCAAGAAGTAAAAGTCGAACAAGAAGTTAAAAAAGAAGCAAAATGCAAAAAGATTTTAAAAGAAGAAAAACTAAAGTCGAAAGTATAAAACAATACGGTAACCAAAGAACATATTAAACTTTAACCAACGTTGCAATACGTGCTTAAGTTTTGTAAAATTGTAATTGTTCTAGAAGTGAAATATGTGTTTGATGTGCAGGACTCATAGGTCTGGCAAGGTAAGAAACCAGACTCCAAAAGTAGCACCAAAAGATATGGCAAAGCAATCCAGTGGCCGAGCGAAGAAGAGAATAGCGTTTCATGCAGCAACGCATGACCCAATTAACAGAGGAAAAGAAATGTACGAAGTTATAGAGCGTAGAGAATATATACAAGAGCTAAGAATCGATAGTGAACGTAGCATACACAACGATGAAGAAGTTTGGGAAAACAAACGCTCATCTCGAAATACTAAAAAGCCACACCAACTTTTCCGAGGTTGTAGGATGTATTTTGAAGAGTATTAGACTCTGTAAACGTAACAATACAAAACGTACCAATTTAAATCCAATTCAAAGCAATTTAATAAAGAACATGCAAATAACGTTTGGAGTGATTGTTAATGCTTTCGTTTTTGAAACTTCATAATTACCGTCAAACCTCGCCCGGTTGCCACATCATGACGTTGCCACACTCCGGATAGAGATCAATCAAAATACGCTGAGTTCCAGTGAGTTCTCAAGCTGTTCTCTGTGTAGGAGCTGCACCAAAAAAGGGGTTCGGCGAACACGGAGTGTGGCAACCTCGCGAGGTTTGACGGTAGTTTTTGCATAGTTGATCGAAAACGCAGACAAGATGCACCTGACAGAACTCATACCTGACATGGTTCGACACGTTGCGTCATTTCTTACTGTCGAAGAATACGCAGTACTAGTGCACGCTAGACCATGGGACGAAGTCATCGTTCCTTTGGCACGCAATTATATTGAAACTATTCTATCCCAATACAACAAACTTGGACAGGGACAAATCGGTACATACGAAAAGCTATCAGAGTACGACAGGTATTATGATGAGTATGGTGAAAATATTATTCCAGACGAAGGTTATTGTGAGCTTGTCATAACAGATATAGAAGATAACTATTATTTAGAAATCACAAGACACGATAAACCTCTACGAGCCTCTGAATTTAAACAGTACGTATACATGTTAGGCGCACAAAAAGGATATTTGTACCAATATACTGCCACGGAACCAGGGATGATAATGGACCCAAGAGATCCTGAGGATTTGTGCTTTGAGTACGGAAGGCATATCAATACTACAGTATATCCAAGGGAGCCTACAAATCACAGTGAAGAATATTTAATTGAAAAAAGAGAAAAGATAAAAGAAGTCCTACGGGTACTTCACGCGATAGCAGTTGATGTGTACAGTATGAAAAATGGAACTAGGTATGAGAATGGTTTTATGTACCAGATTTCCATGCTTGTGCCAGATGGAACGTCATATTCTTTGGAATTGAGGCAGATTTCAATAATCATAGGTACAACTCCTACAGGGAATAAATGTTAAGCTTTCTGGTAGTACTGGTTCCAAGTACAGTTTGGAATTGCATGCATCCGTTCGAAGTAGCATGATAAAGTGTATGACACGTTTCTAATTTGAAGCCAGTCCAAATTTGTTGCAAACTACGAACGGTGCAACCTACATGAACACAGTTTATGTGTTGCTCACACTCATAACACTCGCATGTGCTGAAAACGTCTACTATGGAATCTTTCCATCCACTACATCGACATCAGGAGAGTTAACAACACTTGTGGTATGTTTGGACACCATAACCAGCATAAATTGTAGGGTAGCAAGCACATCCAGTATGCGTTCTGTAATTTTTACTGGTTCGGGCACAACTCGCAAGTATGATTTCAACGATAAATACCAAACTATGAACACGCCATTTTCAGCAGAAAGTAGATCTGTGCTAATAGTACGTTGTACTGTTTGTTTTGACACAATAGGCTGGCAGATACAACGTTACAGTTGCATATTCCACTGGAACTACTAGAACCACACCTTTGTTGCTAACTTTGAGATGGGGAGGAACTTTAGATGGGATTGGAAATGGCTGATACAATAGCCTCGCAACTGTTTTGTCTTCTAGTTCTAGTACATCAGCTCCTATGTACCTCTACGCAGTATTCCCACCAGGAGGCAACTTTGTGCTCAGAATTAGAACAAACAAGGATTGTGATCACAACCCTCTTCAAACGTGCTACTCATTTCCATGTTTACTATCGTCATCACTTTCAAGAAGTACAAGATACTATATTGATCTCTTCCACCTCAGATGAGAAATTTTTACTCGCTAGTGTAGTGCTTTTCCTCTCTTCCAGCAACGAACATGTTTTCCCTTCTTCATTGTGTGAGAATGATTGGTGGACAGCAGACAACATTGCATGGGTCACTGTAGTCTGTGTAATAGCTGCAGTTTTGTTGATCGTGACCTACATTGTCTTCAATATTATCGTAAAGCGAAGACGTGATAGAGGACAGAAAGTGTGGCCTATTTTTTACTCGATATCATGTATCAAAGCAAGGCCACCTACTTTTGGTGTCATTAATCATTCAGTACCAGCAGTGGTAGCTAGAAGTGCACCAATCACTAACATCTCTGACGTCCAACCTCCACCTCAGAGTCATGTAGCGTATGCACCGTCACCGTACAATAATGCTCCTATAGCACCTCAGATACCTGCTTATAATCCATCATATCTTGCACAACCCATGACATTCGATGGTGGCGATAGTGTCATGTTAGATCCAGTAACAGGAATGTTTGTGGTACAACCAAGCAAGATGGAATCAGCTCCCCAATATGATCCAAATTCAGGCCAATGGTCATAGATTTGCTTACTATGTTGCACAATAGTCAATTCCTGACGTAATAAACCACTCCAGTTTGAGCATAATGGAACCTGTCAAAGTCAGAACAACTAATGCACAAACTGCTTGTGCTGCTCGCTATTGTTGCGACATTAGTGTACGCAGATAATGTGTACTATGGCATGATAACATCTCCAACTGGTAAACTATCCACGATGGTTGTGTGTCTATCCTCAAATTATTATTTGAACTGTCGCGTTGCAAGCACAATTACCACCTATAAAACACTGATTTTTTCCGGTAACCGAACATACTCGTTTACTGGTAATGATATATACCAGGGCATACATCTTCCATTGAATACAGGCGATAAAGAATTATTATTAGTACAGTGTTAAACAATTATTTTAACATTATAGGCCAACAAGTACAACTTTACAGAGCTTGCACAGACAACAAAAACTACACCACTTCTCCCAACAGCCAGATGGGCTGGCTCACTAGACGCGATAGACAATAGAGACTACCACAGTCTTGCAGTTGTTACAAGCCCACCTAGCAACCCATCTGCTCGCTACTTGTACGCCATTTTCCCACCTGGTGATGAAATTGTTTTAAGAATAAGAACCTCTAAAAGTTGCCAAACTCCACCCATTCAAACATGCTATTCGTTCCCATGTTTGTTGAGCTCATCTGTTTCCTCAAGTTCTGATTACTTTATAGATATCTCCACGGCATACAGAGACAACTTTTTCGTTGCCGCAGGAGTACTTTTCACTTCTTCCAGTAATAGTGTAGGTTTCCCTGCCTCATCATGTTGGAATACATGGCGTAACAATGGTACTGTTGGATGGTTGATTTGGACAAGTGTTGTCATTGTTGTCGCGTTGGTTGTATTATACTTCATTTTGGTCGTTCTTGTGAAGAGAAGGCGCGACAGAGGACAAAAAGTTTGGAGAATGTTTTACTTGCTCACATGCATGAGACCAAGCGCTCCATTGGTAGATAATATCCCATCAACACCAGATGCGATGGATGCTCACCAAGGTTCGATGGATATAAACAATGTTCAACAACCACACTTATACCCGCAATACATGACTCCATACAACAATGCACCACAAGCTCCTCATATGCAAGTATATCCTCAGTCATATTATGTTCCATCAGTACAACCTATTGTTCCCAATGGTGATCAAAACGTAGTACACTACCCAGTTAATGGTTATATTGTACAACCACATGCAGCGGAAAACAAACCACAGTATGATTCAAATACTCATCAATGGTTGTAAATTGAGCGCAAGAATAAACACAGAACAGAACCATCGTGGAATTTCACGTATTTGTTTCTGAAAACTGATTTGATCAGATTAGCCCCAGTCACAAGTTCCATTGTCTTTCACCGCTCTATTTTGAGGCCAGTCTAAATTCGCTGCCAAACATGCAAACAATGAACCTGTTGGCACTTTTGCTAACTGCAACCATTTTACTAGGTGTTCATGCCGATAACATTTATTACGGCACACTTTTTGCTTCAGGAAGTTCTGCTCTAAGTAGCCTTGTTGTGTGCCAAGATGCCAGTACTGGTTTGACATGCAGAGTTGCGAGTACCACTCGTATGGACAGTATAGTGTGCATCATCAAGCCCATCATCATATAGTCATCTGTATGTCTTGTATCCTCCCGGAGAAAACGTCGTGTTGCGGATACGGGATGAAGCGTTATGCAAGGGTGACATCAAACAAACATGCCGGTCATTCCCTTGTCTATTATCACCAAATGTGAGTACTGATGAGAACTGGTATGTAGATATATCTAAATCATCCAATGAAGATATAATCGCTGCAAATGGAATCATGTACCAATCGGCCAACAATTATGCTACATTTCCAACAGCAACTGCATGTACTAATATTTGGTGGACACCTGGGAATCAAGCATGGGTTAGTGTTGTTTGTATCGTTCCTGTTCTTTCTCTCATTGTTGCGTACATCATGCTCAACTGTGTTGTCAAACGTCGCCGTGACAGAGGTCAAAACGTGTGGCCAATTTGCTTTTCTATCACGTGTATTAGTAGGGTCAAACCAGATTCTTCTGATGACACTCCTGCGGAGCCTTCAGTTACATTCATGGCTGATACACCTTCGCAACATATTCCGTATGCGCATCACCATGCACAACCTGTGCACTACATGTCATCACCAATGAATCACGCTGCTCCGCCAGCGTTCAATCCAACGTATATTCCGCCAACAGCAGAAGCAATCTCTTTTGAAGGTGGTGATAACGTCATGCTTGATCCAGTCACTGGAATGTTTATTGTACAGCCAAGTAGTATGGAGAAATCACCTCAGTATGACCCAATATCAGGAAAGTGGGCATAAATAATTGGTCGAATGCGACCATGGTTTGGTCTTGCTGTCATTTATTTCGAATGGAATCATCGTGAAACATAATTGTCTAAAGTCCAAAGGTGTACAATCCAATATCTAAAACTTTTTTGTCTACACATATCTCTCTGGAGGCAGCTCTCTGTAGGTGGAATATACGTTACATTTTTATTGAAGTCTGTCGTTTAAAATATTTTCCCATCTCCTAAATTGTTAGACATAAAACATTTGTACGGCTTAAGGCGAGTAAATAATATGGACTGGCGATAAATTTTGTGATAGTGTGTCCTTCCATTCCTGAGACGCGGCAATAAGTGTGAGTGTCATAATGAAAAAAGCATCGCAAGAATGGCACGAAAAATCATGCACATTCTCAACCAATAGAGAGAAACCGTTGAGAGTCAGTTGTATATGAATGTATTGTGCTTTTGTGTCAAATACTTTTCCATCACTCATCAATACGCAGATTAACGCGTACCTAATCGTTCCACTGATCTGAATCTTTTTGACGTCGCTAGGCGTGTAATTATTCGGCAATGCAATTTTCGCCGATTCGAAATTGCTAGCCGGAAATTAGCTATACAAAAATCAGCAAAGTGCTGATCAACTGAGAAAAATAGAAACAAAATTCTTTACATTCACCTTTCAAGCCAACTAGTTTCATCTCATCGCAAAGTAACACTGGATCAAATAATATCAAATTGTTTCTATTATCCTGATACACCAGAAACCCATCTTTTCTTGTTAATAACCCTTTCGCTCCTCGTTTCACCTCTCTTGTAACTCCACTTTGCCTGTAATAGATACTCTCATCAGCAGAATACGCGAACGAGGTTGGCCACAACATTTCTAAACCAAAAGTTGTTCCCGTTTTCGCAACCAGTGTTGTTCGAGTGTTTATATCAACCCGTACCAAATTTCCTGGATCTCGGACGTAGATTTGTTCATTTAATATAGAAATTGATGTTGTTATCCGAAGCGTTGTCAACGAAATTGTGTTAACTACTTTCTTTGTTTCGTAATTAAATATTGTCAGTGTTTTGTTCGTGAGAATGACCATTAACGTGTTATTAATACGTTTCATCGTTTCTGCCTGATCTAAGCGTAAATCTTGGTCTTGTCCAAGTTGCACAATTGTCAAACAACAATTTCTTTTAGTATTCCATACTTGTATTACATTGCTGTGTTTGTATATTAAAATGTCTTTCTTGGGAGAGAAAACTACGCCACCTGTTTTTGTTGTATCGAAGAGCATTCGTTTTTTTTGTGAATAAAAATTCCAAATTGTGTGAGTAGCACCTCCGCATGCAATTTCGTTTTCGTTTATAATTGCTATACTTGCGTACTTTCTGTTGTGCAGCATTTTGTTTATCAAACGACCGTGTGTATCCCACACGCATACTGCATCTGATGATAAGCCTGCAAACAGAGCACCAACACGCTGTTTGAGTTTTTTCGCGAATAACGAATACAATTCTACTGTACGACAACCATCATAGTTGCTCTGTGTTTGTATGATCACGTCAAACATGTTTTGTAACAATATTTAATCTTTATGCCATGTCTTATCGAATTGTCTTCTTCTTTCTTGGCTGACCCTCTTCATCTTACCACCCAAACCTTGTTTCGTTCTTGGTAGTTTACCATATCTATTTACCCATTCTCTATCTTCCTCACCCATTGTTCTCAACACACCATCTGTTCCAAGAACAAAGTATTTGCGTGTTCTTTCGTCAATGCGTTTACGTTTCATTTCAATGACGAACATTCTTGCACGAGATGTGGTAATTCCCAAACCAGACTTGTTTTTGATTTTCGTTGGGTAGGCAATACCTGGTGGTGGAATAGTCTTTTTTGCTCTTGATCTAGTCTTTATGACTGGAGTGTTTTCTGTATCTTGCTCAACTAATTCTTCTTCGGCAAATAGTTCTACAGATGGTTTCGCGTTATCACCATCGTAGAATGGGATTTTTACCCAATCGGGTAGTTTGTCATCATTGGGTCCAACATTATACGTTTCGGAACTTGCTTTGACAAACTCTCTATAAATTTCTTCTTCGTTCATCAATTTGTCAGTTTCACCGAAATGAGCAAGAGCTTTTGAGCGTGCCAAAGCTTCTCTCTTTTCACGTTTTTCTTGCATTTTTTTTCTTTGCAATTGTGTTGGGTTGTTCTTTGGGAAAATGTAATCAACCTTTTTGTGGTTAAATGGTAATCCCTTTGCGAGTGCTTCTTCATACTCTTGTTCGATAAGTCTCTTCCATGCAACATCTCTCGAAACATTAAAATTATCAGCCAATCGTTCTCCAGTCCAGTACTTTGGATCGCTCTTGTGCAATTCAAACATTTTTGCTGCATCGGCAAGTGGCATATACTCTGCACGGAATCTCGCTGCCGCTTTGTCGGTTAGGCTCTTATTGGGACTCATTTCCTTCTCAACTCTTTCTAAAATCTTTTCTGCTTCTTGACAAAGCCAAATTTCTTCATCTACATTTTCTTCATCAACATCATCAACTCCCCACTCATCTTTCCACTCTTCAAAAGCGCTTAGATTTGTAGTCCAACCGTTGAATTTTTCATGTTCATCACACTGCAATGGTTTCTCTTGAATACCTGGTAACATGTCAAACAAGTGTTCGTTATCTGGATCTGACATGGCACGGATCATTTCTGCGCCACCTTCACGGTACATAAAATCGGATAATTTGTTAAATTCTTCTGGAGTGAGTTGACAAGCCAAATCACGTAACGCGGAGAAGGATCCAATCATGTTATCTATTTCTCCCTTTTTAGAGTTCATTATTTCATCTCGCGTCATGTTTGTGAGTACACGGAATGCAGGATTATCTTCCAAACGAACTATTTCACTCGCTCCGCTGATAGGAATTTGATCAGTGTTGTATACTTGACTGAGTTCGAATAGCTCGTCGTTGACAAATTTTTCTGCTTGTTTTTGCATCGTAGTCAAAGCATCTTTTCCGTGGTGAATTCTTTTTGATGTGTGATTGGTGTGCAATTGATAATTTGGTGGAATTCTCTTTTTTCTATTTGAAATAGAGCCACTACGATCGTAACGAGAAATTCTTGGGAAAGATCTGGGAATATCAGGATACTTTATCTGTGGGTCTGTTTCTAGTTTAGGTATGAATGTACGCAACGTTTGGGTGCGAGCCCTTGTGTTGCGTGAGCATAGTACTCGTAACATTTGTGTGAAACTGTTTTGTAACAAGTTGACTACAAAAACTTGTCAAACAAACACGTGTATGAACATTTTAATATGGCTGTTTCAAGTATGTTTAGATACATAATGATTTACTTTAGCTTGTCGTTTCATGGATTCATACGATTGTATTATATTCACTTAGGTTAGGTCCGGTTCCACAACATGTCGCTATTATAATGGATGGTAATCGTCGCTGGGCAGAAAAAAATCATTTGGAACGAATGCAAGGTCATGTTTATGGATACCAACGATTAGAAGAGGTAAACAACCACGCTAAATCTAATCACGTAGACACTC
>JAESGV010000896.1_pt1 | contig 12879 bp, 10 predicted proteins | sample 9269781 | NCBI WGS metagenome assembly JAESGV01 (sample SAMN15741586, study PRJNA653496) | algae metagenome | isolation source: Tildeniella torsiva UHER 1998/13D and co-occurring heterotrophs from... | place: Slovakia: Slovak Paradise National Park, Hrabusice, Kosice Region | collected 2000-01-01 | reverse complement strand
TCATAGTGTCTTTCCAAATGATATCTGGTTGCTCGTGTAATTGATCGAAATAGGGAACGGCATCGGCAGGTTTTGTCTTTAGCATGTGAATCATGGGTAATGGAAGTAACAAATAGAGAATTTGCTCTGTTGATGGTTCTGCGGCTGTTTGTAGGCATACTTGAAGAGAAGCTGCTGCTTTGACGCGAAGATTTTCTGATACATTGACTATTCCGCAAAAGACGGCGAGTAAGTGCAATAAGATTCCATTTCTGTTCACTCTTGGCACAAACTCTGGTTTCTTACTGATTAAAGTGTTAATAAGACTTAGACCAGTATCGAGCGCTTGTTCTGCTTCTGTTTTTGCTTGTAGATTCATAATGAGTGACAATGGATACGCTAATACGTTCACCATTCGTTCGAAATGGTTTTCTCTTGGCATGAGATCCAAAAAGTGAGCACTGCTTCCACAGCAAGTCAAAAGAATACTTTGAGCATAAATGTACGCGCGAACAGTTATTTGTGCGTGCAGTAGACCCAATAACAACTGAATAGTTGCATCTCTTGACATAATAGTACTATATGTGCTTGGATTTGTGTTTGGATTATTTTGTAATGCTAACAGTAGCGATAACAATGCGACCTCAGAGTTGTTGTTTGTTTGCAAGTACTCTATGAGTCCATTCATGTAACGAGCAAAGTGATCTGGCACTAATGGGAACGAACCATTAGCTTCGTTGAACATTCTCACGAATACACTTGCGACTCTTAATTCTGCATCAATGAGTGGATATGAAATCGCTTGGTATGTAATTGGAGCAGCAAAATCTTTTTGTACCAACATTGCGCATTGTTCTTGAACGTGAGTACGCAATTGTTGTCTTGTTACAGCGTTCCATAGTATAATTGGATTTTGACAATCAGATGTGAGAATAGTTCTGAATTTCTCTGCCTTGTTTGGTTGCAATGACCACATGATTCCTTCTGGGATGACTTTGCTCAAATCGTTTCTGACAAATGGATCATCTTTAGCCGATGTGAGTATAGTGATGAGTAGATTCAAACAATCATTTGATTCTGTTGAATCCAAACGAGGTCCATCAACATCTGGTGGAACGAGGTTTGATAAAATAATGTACATCAAACCATAACTCCATAACTTTTTGAGTATGGCAACATCGCTTGAGATGGCACGAATTAAAGTTGTCGCGGCGTTGGTCAACTCTGGATTTTGCGATAGTAAGCAGTGTAGTAGAATTCTAGTGATAGTTACACTTCTTGTAACGGCATCGCGAACGGTATCAATTGTGCATAGTTTTGATAGCAAGTTCATCATGCCTGAGAGTGAAGCAGCAATGTACTCTTCTTGTTGTGCTTGCCACATGTCAAAGAGTGTACTGACAAGTGTTAACATGATCAAATGACCATCCAAGTCAACACATTGTTGTACGTTTCGTTCATCATGCATGATAAGCATCAACAATCTGGCAGCGACATAAATCATTTGTCCTTGTGCTAAAATTTGTAACAACTTTTCGAGTCCTTCGTATTGAGTTGTCAATCTAGTTGTTCGCATCAACAATAGTTGCGCTTTTAGTAACACTATCAGTTGTTGAGGATCGTTGTTGTGTTGGAACACTTCAATAATCTTGTTCAACAATTCTGGAGGATTAGCGACCTTAAAGTCTCTATATTTGTCGTCTAATAGACCAGAAATATAGTAACCTCCAATGTACAACTCTTTCTCCAATTGTGGATATTTGATGGCAGTAAATGGTGTGTTTGTAGTCAAATGATGAGTTATAGTTTGCCTCAAGTGATCTCTCATCGATTGGTTCCATATCATAGATGGTGAAGTTTGATCGACGTTAAACGTGTCTGTGAAAATTTGTGCCGATTGTGCATTCTTGAGTCTTTCTATTAGTGGTTCTGGTATTAACACGCGTAAGAAACTCGCAGATGCAATTTCACTTTCTGTTGGTCCTAATCCAAACCCTTCCCGACTAAAATCTTGTTGGTCGTGTGTATTTTGCAATAACGTTACAATTTCGGGACTCATTTCGTTCAATAGAGCATAATAGAACATGTTTGTCTTGTACATGTAAATGATAGCGTTCTCTCCTCTTCCGTACTTGGCAAGTTCTGCTAACAAGGCGGCACTTGCTGTGACTAGTCTAGGATTGTTCAATAAATTTACCAAGTGTGGCAAGTACTCGTTTGTGAGGAGTACACTGATAACACGCGGCAATGGTCGTAGAACTTGTCCTTCGGCAAGTTTTGCCATTCTGAATTGCGTCAATCGGAGGAGAATTGCCACGCACATGCTACAAAGCTGCTCACCTTGCTCGTCGGTAGCTACGCCTTGCTTGATGTAGTGCATGAGTAATGGAATCATTCTCTCGTTCACAGCGTTAATGTTAGTTCCATCTTTGAGTAAATTACTAACTAGTGCCATTAACTCGAACGTTAGTGGTACACTGAGCGTTGTTTGAGTCATGTAAGTTACCAAATGTTCAAGATGAGGAAATACAATATTCTTTCCGAACAAATGTGCTGCTTGTGCTCTGTTCATCGCTTGTACGCATAAAATTCGTACTTCATCGTCTTTCTCTAACATGAGTCTATAGTACAATTCTGTAATGAGCATAACGGGGTCATCGATTGGACACAATTGTTGATCTCTGACCAAATAGTTCAAATAGTAATCTAACACTTTGATTTCTGCATTCAACGAATCGTACTTGACTTTGAACTCTTCATAGTTCCAAATGTGAGTTCTATCGGTAAATCTTGCATTTGCCTTATCTAACGAGTCAATTTGGAATAACAATGCTCTTTTGAGATCTTCTCTTGTATTGTCGTTCCAAATGAAGCGGGCATTGGCGTGATTGTTATCCAACTCTTGGAACACTTCGGTCCAACCATCAGTCCTCTTCTTAACAGGTGCTGGTTGATTCTTTTTTGTTGTTCCGACTACTGGTGGAGGTGGTTTAATTGCCGAACGAACTTTCTTGATCAATGTGTTTGGTAGCATACGGTTCATGATAGTGATACCAGGAGCAAAGAAGCTCACTGTCAAGTCTACTAGTCTTAAACTTGTAGCACGTTGAATCTCACACGGCGAGAATAGTGATTGATAGATTTGATAAATGAGTGTTCCATTGGTAAGTATTTCATTCTTGAGCATTTCCAAATCAATCTTTGTTGCTTTGGTAACCATATCCCAAGTCGCATCGTCCAAATTGATCAAAATGACTAGTAATCGAGTTGCAGAAAGGATAGTAGCAATGGACTCGTTACGAGTGAGAGCATACAGCTTTTTTCTCAATAACACGATGAATACTAGAATTTGTTTCGATACTTCCAAGTTGACTTTGGAAGAAATAATTCGATCGAACGCTTTAAGTAGTAATCCGTACATCATGGCGTACTTGGGATTAGACAAACTCATTTCTAGTAAGCGCAAGTACTCCTTGCTTGTGTTGTTGTTAACCAAAAAGTTTTGAATTTGTAATTCTGTTTTTTCTGATTTTGTATGTCTGCTAATCATTTCCAAAAAGACTAACGCTCCAAAGAATCGTACTCTAAACAATTAAAAATATGTAAATATCAACATTACCCTGGATCGTTTGATTGGAACAAACAAGGAGGAATAATATCAACTGCCTTGCTGTTGACTACATCTTCGATAACTGACTTGTTGAACAGTATTCTATGCAATGCTGACATGCACATTTGTACCCAATGTGGATTATCTGCTACCAACACTTTTGGAATGACTTTCATCAATGCACGCAAGTGACTCTTATCAGCAAGCGGAGGAGCAACTGCAAAACTTGAAACAAATTCTTGAACAACTGCCATGTTGTCCTCTAATGCAACTCCGTCACAATGTGATAATTGTTTCATGAGTGATTCTGCATACTCTTCTTTTGGTGGATCTAATAAACTAGAAATTCCACCTTCACGAATACCACGTACTGCAGGTTCAACATTCACTGGTAATGCTTTGATTTGTCTGTCACCACGATAGTACAGTTCCATGATATCTAGTAGGATATTTTCTCTATTTGGTGACTCGTACTTGTAAATGTGATCTGCACTGTACTCTATTGCGAATGCGTTTGGTTCTTTGGAGAAACGAATTAATGAAAACACTTCATCGAGTTTGTGTACTGCTAAATAGGCACCAGTTTGTGCATCTTGATCGACAACATAGTCTTTGTTTACACTTAATTGTCTTTGTTTTGTCTATTGATGTTAATGATGTTTTTCGTAGCTTACTATTCCTTCCTTAACTTTATCCACTGGATGAACAACTGTAAATGTTGTATTATTGAGTAACGCTTGTTTGTCACGCATTCTTTGTAGTGACTCCTGTGATGGATCTTCTACAACAGTAATTCTTGGTAGTCCTAGTAATGTTTCGACAACGTCACGAATAGCAGTGCTCAAAGCACGAGCCTCGTTCGAAATGTAAAAATGAAGACGCGCAGAGTTTTTGTACGTGATGATAAGTACTGTTTCGTTGTCCTACTAGTTTTAGTGGAATTCGATTTCTATACCTTTGCTGTGTAGAGTTTATCAACATCCATCAAGTCGTATTGACTTAGTATTTTTTGTGACGTGACATCAATCTTGGTAAGTGTTGTACCAGTTATTGTCAGCACGTAATCAGTTCTAGAGTTTGATTTTGTCCATTTTGTTGCGTAAAAACGTTTGCTCTCTTTTCCCGCATACAATCGTTTGTATAATAGTGAAAGTAAGCGAGGTCTGTCGGCACAAGTAAATGTCTCTTTCGTTGCTTTGTTTTTGCTCTTAAAATTGAGAGTAAACTCGTCAGGTTTTTTCTTATCTAAAATGTTAACAAGAACATGTTAAACTCACCAAGTACAACGGGTGGAATTATGGCCGAGTACTCTATCTCCAGTTTAACACCCTTGGCGCCTGGAACAGTGTAGTCGCATACTTCTATTCTGATATGTGTCACAAAGAATAATGTTACTCACCCTTTCGGTGTAAAACAAAAAGCACGCTTGGATTTGCTTAGAAAAGCGTGTTGTTGAACGAAAAACTTGGCACTTGGCACAGTGCTCATGTCTTCTTATCCAACTGACAAAATCTTTACAATTTAAAATAGAAGCAGCAACACAGCAAAATACTGAAACAAACAACTCCATTCATGTCATGTTTATACTAACCATCCAAAACTCTGTTGGCTGCGACTACATTGTCTCTGATTCATGTTGATTAACTCTTTAATATGCGGCCGCAAAACTCTTTTTCCGAATGTCACTAGCCGCTTCAAGTACACCGTTGTCATCCAACTTTATGCCCTGTACTACACCCAAATTCTCTTGAGATCCCTCCATCACATCTATTTCATACCCATCATACTGTAAAATCTTTGATAATGCATCCACCGGGAAATTTGTTTCCACTTCCAACTTGGGTGGAATCAATTGATGATGTATTCGTGGCGTTTGTATCGCACTTGCAACATCCATATCAAAATCAATAATATTTAGCAACGATTGCATTGTAGCAGTAAGAATGAACGGACCACCGCTTCCTCCTAACGTGACATAAAATTTACCATTCTTGTGGACCATTGTTGGTGTCATGGAAGACAAAGGTCGTTTACCAGGTTGAATAAAGTTTGCTTCAGTTGGTGGCAATGAGTACGCATTGGTCGCGTTAGGAATGGAGAAATCATCCATTTGATCATTGTACAAAATTCCTGTTTGTTCTGAGAGCACGTGAGAACCAAAGAACAAGTTGACTGTTGATGTCAGTGCAACTGCCATACGATTAGAATCTACTGCTGTCATGTGACTAGTTCCGTGATCGGTTACTGCATATCGTAGTGGATTATTGTTCTCTCCCTCGTTCAAAATACTTGCATTGTATAAATAGGTACGAATATCTCTTTGAACTCCCATCTATTGTGTTAATTTGAAAAATATATCATACCTCTAGTAATGATTTTCTAACTAAACTAGCGTAGTCCTTGTTCTGCATGTCTTTTGCAATAGTTGAAATGTTCAAAAAGTTTTCATCTCCTAAACTCATTCTATGTCCAAATGCAAATTTCATCGCTTCGATAATGTAATGATTCACTTGATACGAATCACGTTGCAATTTATCCAATCGTAGTGGTTCAAGTAAATTTAGCATCAACGATAAACAAACTCCTCCTGATATTTCTGGTCGTGCTCCATACACCTACTTGTTAGAACATATAAAGTTCTTACTTTTAGTCCACGATAGTAAGTCGATACAGGCGGTGCAATTTTCACTTGATAATCTAACAAATCTTGTTTTGTCAAAATTCCACCTGCACTTTGTACATCGTTCACAATTTTATCAATCAATGGTGAGCCTTCCGTATAGATCGCTGCATCAACTCCTTTTTCTGCTACAATACGTAACGTTTCTGCTAACATTGGATTCTCCACTTTTTCACCTGCTCGTACTATTCTTCCTTGTGGTGCATATACTTTTTTCATTCCATTTCCATACGTTCCATTTAGAATATCTTTTTCGAAAAGCAACAAGTGATCGACGAGTAATTGTTGTGCATCGTGTGACTTGGCAAGTTCAATGATTGGTTGAATGAGTGATGACCATGGTTTTCCTCCGTACATCTTCCACGCAGTGTATAATCCTTTTAGTTCTGATGGTACAGCAATGGCTAACCCTCCTCGTTGCGCAGCGTAGGGATTATTTACAAACATGTCACGATGAGCTTTGCCAGGTGCTGTCTCTCTAAAGTCAATAGTATTCACACGACCTTGTGGATCACTAATTACCTAAGAGTTAATAAAAGTTTGTTTTCGTACCATAATGCCGCCACCGCCAATCCCACTGGACCAAGGATTCATGACACCAATACACAGGCAGGTAGTAATTATAGAGTCTACTGCGTTGCCACCTGATTTTAAAATGTCGACACCTAATTGTGAACACAGTGGGTTGTCTGCTGCTACTGCTCCAGTACGACCTTGCACGAGTGTGACTTTTATCGGTGGCGAGTTTGGTATTATTGGCATAGATACTAGTAGTAGAATGATCAAACCGATTATTGTGATAAAAAATGTTAAGCCAATAAATGCGATTCCTAAGAGTACACGTTGTTTGCTAACATTGATATGCCGTATTATTTTTCGTGGTTTCGCTGCGTTATCGCTGGTTGTGTCGCCAGAGTCTAGTTGGTGTCCAACACCTTCTAGGTCAACATCTTCAATAACATCGTCAACAGCATCATCAAGCCTGTTCATCTTACAACGATTTTGTGGCTTTTTTACGCTGGTTGGTATCACTTCTAAACAACAGCCTCGGTTCAGTCCTGTGCGATGCGAGCATCTATCAGGTATGAAAGGATGCTTGTATAGATATATAGTTTTAATAGTACAATCCTATTTAGTAATTTACATTTTATTGGCTTTTTGTGCCCAGTAGTAGCATACAAAATCTTCATCGAAAAGTGATACAAACCTTGCATGTCCTGCAATTGTCACATTTTCTCTTTTCAATTGTTTCAGTTCCTCACCTTCGATTTTTATACTTGGTTTTCTTCCAGTCTCAGCTTCATAACTTGAGACGATAGGGATGATATTTCGCTCGAAACACTTGCTTGTAGCATAAACTTTGTCATTGACAACACATAAGTTTTCGTCAGCAAATAGCATCATACAATCCGGTTTAACCAGTTCAGTGTCTCGCTTACGCTTCTTTTCGTTGTTGTCGCTTGCTTGTTCTTCAGTTTCATTGGATGTAAATTGGTAACAGTTTTTAACAGGCAATAATCGCTTCCAATGATGCTTTGATTGCTTGTTCAAGTTATGTTCGTCGTTTCTTTCCGTGTAAAGTTCGTCTTCGTACCCCACGTGAAGTATTTCATCAACAATATGATATGGATGAATGTCGTTTTCGCTAAACGACTGAACCAGTGTATTGTGTTCAGTTGCTAGCATTTTGTTTTCTTCTTCTAACGCACGAACGCGTTCAGCTAGCAAATTAATTTGACCTCTTTGAAGTTCATCTAGTGTCAGAAAAACATTAGCTAGTGGCGCTTCAGTCGCTGTATCTGATGCTTGCATTACTGGCGTAACTGCAACACAGCTGTTATAATCATAGTGTAGTTGAACTGGTTTAGACGGTTTTGCTGGGACATCTTGACAGACAGTATGAGTGGTACTGTTGGCAGTGCTATTAATTTTAGTGTAGCGCTGGTAGTGTGAACTGCTCGAAGGGCTGTATGTGTGAGCTTGTACATCAGCAGTCATGTTGGCAAGTTGAGTGAAATACCAGTTATTTATTACAATTAACTAGTTTCTTGTGTAGCGTAAGTAATACACGTGTTGACCTTTCTTTCTCAGTGCCTCTTCGAAACCACCTGCTCCTGTTCCATATCCTTCCATGTAATCAATCAAATAATCAGTCTCAAGATCATTGTCATACAGCTCTCTAGCTTCATACAGTAACTGCGCACAATGCTTGATGTACACTATATCGTCACTAGCCATAAATAGCTTCCCGCCTCGTTTCAGTTTATGACTCAGCGTTACTACAAATGACATGTCAAAAAACAATTTGTGTTTTTGTGCCCAGGGTTCAGGAAAGTTGATATACAAGTTGTCAATAGTTTGGTCAGGCATAATGTTTTCTAGTGCAAAATGGGCTTCGGCACAAATAACTTTGCATTTGTCTTTCACGATAGGATTCGAAAGTATTCGTGTTAACATTGCAGTAGCGCGTTTGTATTTGATTTCTATCCCTACAAATAGTCCCTGTTCTAAGCGTGCTTTTTCGACCAACCAGTGCCCAAAACCACTGCATATTTCGATATTTAGTGTTTCGTTCGTGTTGACCCAATCTAAGAACGAAAACTGCCTGCATTGTTTCTCCACTTCTTCCCTGTTCAAATGTAGAAATTTGCCTTTCGTTGGGAGGTACAAGAAATGCGAATCGTATCTGACTTCTGGCGTTTCTTGCGTATTCCAATCAAAGTATTTAGATTTCATGTTTTTGCATCCCGCTACACCCTCGTGTATTTTTTTGCTGCTGGGTCAATGAGGCACAAACGGCTTACCGTTGGCTTACATCGAATTTTACATACTCACGTGAATATAGCCGTGTGAGAACCCTCTGTGTATATTGTGTGGCTTTTTGCATTTCTAGTCAACTTATTTTGCAATTTTTATTTTCATAGCGAAACACATTAAAATAATTTATTTGTTGTGGAATATGGTTATATCATAAAACGTCTTGACAAAGTTAAATGTAAGATTTCCACTTCTCAATTGTCGAATCTCAATTGTCAAATCTGTTGAAAAGTTGTCACTGTTGCCGAGCCACCGTTGAATAGCAGTATTTTGTTCAAGATACATCCTTGTTGGTTCAAACTTTAGCATCTCTTCTAGTGCTAGTACGACAGCGTGTCGACCTCGAGGTTTCAACCTTTTAGTTTCTCTGACAACCCGAATGGGTAGTAGTCTAAACCGCAACTGCTCTTGTTGTTTCTTCTCTCTTATGTCTCTCTGCTCTCTAGCATATTTTATTTCAGCTTCTTTTTCTAACTGCATAGCTGCTTTCATCTCAGGAAGCAACGTTTTGTCAAGTGATTCTTTGATCAAGTTGATATCGCGAAACCCTAACTCAGCTAGTAGTGGTACAACACTCTTGATTGTATTGAAATAGTCTATACGAATTCGCTTATTCTTATCTTCAACCCACTGTCGAGCTTGTTCCTGACTGATAAATCTCCTTCTTGTTGGATCGTCAACAACTCCTTGGTTAATTGACGAAACAGCAGCTATAAGAAAATTGTCAGAGTCTTTTAACAGACCTCTTTTGTGCATATTGCGAAGCGTTGTACTTGCACGGTAAACATTTGGTTCGTAATGGCCTCGTTGCGACATTGCCCGTAGAAGACAGTCGATTCCACCGCGTTCACGTAGAAAACCTATATTACTTTGGTCTACAAGGCCATCTATAGTTTCTATTGATGGACTATTTAGGTTGGCTCGCATATCATGAAGTATCTTTTCCAAATATTTTTTTCTATCGTCTTGCGAAAACGATAGTACTAATTCGTGACATCCGTTCTTTAGCCAATTAGTAAGAACAATTGCGAACTTCAATATTCTATCTTTTTCTTGTGCATCCAAGTTTGTTGTCTTGTACACTTCTGACGTTATCTTTGATATGCGTTCAATGCGAGATATTGATGTGTCTTGAACAAGAATGTTATTTAAAGTGTCGTTTACTTTCAAAGATGACAAAATCTTTTCTCGCAGTGTTTGGTCATCTTCTTGTGACATGTTCTGTTTTACAACGCGCAAAAATACTTAAAACAAAACGCAAGCGTCGTTCCGTGCCAGTTAATCATGCTAACTTGGTCTGACTGTCAGATATCATTCTACAGCTTTCGCAAACTCAATAATCCCTCTGCCAGTTCGTCACCAGAGTATCTTATCGCTAATTTTGCTTTCTCTGGTAACATCAATAAGTCAATCATCGATAGTCCTGCTATCACTCCGGACTCGCGATGATGCTTGTGCGTATGTATCGTATGATGCTTATCGCTATGGTGGAGGATATATGAAGTAGGATGCACTGTTAGAACAGCTTCTCCATTAACGTGAAGTTGCACAGTTGCCTTCTTACTTGAGAAGAAACCAAAACATATTTCATAGAGTCCAGGTTGCACTACAATAATCGTTACATGATCTTTTTGCCAAATAAAGTTTTCTGGACTAGTGTTCACCACCTGTGCACTCCATGGTACTCCATTTCCATTCTTTAGCGTCTGACCGTTCCACGTCCACCTTGCTACGGTGTTTAGTGCCAAAACTGCTTCGTTCATAGCAATTGCTTGATCAGTGTGCCACCTGTATCCATCTACAGGTGGATCAATCGGTGATGGTAACGTCATCGTCGTCTGTTCTAATTGTATCTTTTTAATCGACTCATCTACATCTTTAGCGTTTGCTTTACTATCCAATAACATGACAACATCGTTCATATTTGCTTTTAACGCAATTTCTTTCCGCAAAGATGCTATCGCTTGACTGTCTTCAGAACTATTTGACTGGTCGCGTATAATCGATATCTCTTGCTCGTGTCTATCTACAACTGTTTTGATTTCATCATCTACCTTTTTTGTGATCTCGTTTTTGAAGCTTGTAAAGTCTTCTGTGGAGAGTTTCTTACGTAACGCAAGAACAATGCTTTCTCTACCAACGACTCCTTTTGTTTTCTTCTCTATTTCTTCTTTGATTGATTCTTCTTGAGCTTGTATTCGATGTTCAAGTTCTTGCTGAAGTGACGTTAGTGCACTAGTGTTTGCTTTCTTTGCCAATGCTTCTTTAACGTGTTTAATATCAGCTTTGCTATCAAGTTGTTCTTGATCTGCTTTCTTAAATAGTAACACGTTGACTTTTGTATCGTGATTGGTTATAAGTGATAAAACTTCGTCACGTGTTATTATAGCCTCCAAATACGATCGAACATCATCTACGTTCGCTTTCAGGACCAACACTTGATTAACATCATCTATTTCTGCTTTTCTGTCCATCTTGCTGTTCAATTGGTCGAATTTTGTCATAGTTGACTTTACGTTCTCCTCTAGTTGCTTGTACGAGTCCATACAATCTTCCAGTAGCTTTGCATGATCATCGAAACCAGATTCTAAAATCGTTTTTATGGCATCTACTTTTGGTCTCTGCAAACAATCAGAAGCAACTTGTTCGATTCGTGATGAAAGTTCTTCATAGTTTGCAGTCATTGACGCATTAAAGTCTGATTTTAATTCTAGTAAGGACTCCTCTGTTCTATTCCGTATCGAATCGAGTTCGTTTGCTTTTCGATTCAAATTTTGTTTGAGTTCACTTAATCCCAAGTTGTGAATATCAAACATGGAACTCATATCAGAAGCATCTGCTTTTAAATCGAGTAAAGACTTCACTTCTTCCGCGTTCGCTTTGCATTGGAGAGCATACTACTTGTTAGTGATTGTATCCACAACATACTTTTATATCATCCTTGTTTGCTTTCTTTTCCAAAAGCGACTCAACTTCCACTGTTGATGCTTTTGTTTCGACGAATTGTTGAATGCTTTTAATGCCTCTATTGACTTCTATTGCCACTTCTGCACGTGTAACTTTATCTTTTAATTGTCGTTCACAGTATTGCACGCGATTACTGAGTGAGTGTATGGTATGATTCTGTTGTGCTATAGTGTCGCACAGATATTTGAACGTCATGCGTACTATAGATTCAATATTACTCCACTCACCGATTCCGTTACTCAAGTCGTCTATTTTAACGTTAGGTGGAACATAATCTTGTTGTGTCGAATAGTACTGTGTCGCAAAGAGTGATTGTGTCGCGAAAAGTGGTTGATTCGTTGCGTGATGTTTGTTTGGAGTCGATATCGGTGAGGGCATCAAACTACCAAAAATATTTGTACCATTGAATGGTGAGCTGGTACCAGTTTGTACTTGTTCGCCAAAACTCATCGCTGATACGTCTTGATCAAAGTTTAGGTCCTTGCTGCTGGCCAGAACCTCCATTCACAAAGTGCGCGACTGGTAAAGACAACTTGAACTTTTGGCGGTTTCAAAGTACTATGAAGTACAGGAACGTTCATTCATTTGTATCTTATACGTTGCAAATGTGCCTGTGGGTACTTCAAGCTTAGGTTGTCTTAAACACCTATTCCAAATACCCCACAAGGTTTAAAAACACTATTGTGTGCATGTTATCATCTTATTACTGTGTTTGCTTGTTTGAAATGTCTCACGTCACGAACCAATTTGAGAAGCCAACCACTGCCAAAACTAACACATGATACAACAGAGCAATGCAACGCATCCGATCGCTCAAATACAGTGG
>JAESGV010000895.1_pt1 | contig 12885 bp, 10 predicted proteins | sample 9269781 | NCBI WGS metagenome assembly JAESGV01 (sample SAMN15741586, study PRJNA653496) | algae metagenome | isolation source: Tildeniella torsiva UHER 1998/13D and co-occurring heterotrophs from... | place: Slovakia: Slovak Paradise National Park, Hrabusice, Kosice Region | collected 2000-01-01 | reverse complement strand
ACTCATCTTCTATTGCTCTGTTTAAATCTTCTACAGTTTTCTCCAATTTCCATTGCGCTTCTTCAAACGAACTATTCACCCTATGTAGATATGCATACACAAAACTATATTTTAACAATTGTCTAGCAGCTATGAGTGTATTGACACCTATTCGAACAACGTGGGCTAAGCCAAACTCGAGTACTTTTTCAGACATTATTTGAGAAGTATGATGGGCTTGGTATCGTTCCATGTAATGCGCAAGACGACCATCTTCTGGTCCTGTATAATGTACACATCCTTTGTGACGTCCTAAATCGCTTACACAAATAAAACAATAATCACGTCGGCAAGATTTGCACATGATATGATTACTAGCAGAGTTTTTAACTAGTTCGTGCCCCTTGGGACATATTTTTGTCAATTTGTATTGTGAAGTGTGATTAGTGAAATGGTTTCGGTCCATGCAGGAACATGGTTCATGGTATTCGCTGGAACATGATAAGCATGCAGATGGCACTGAGAGTCCTTGACATGAAGTGCCAAGTCCAAGTGGTACTAGGTCATAGAACATGTGTGTTCTTTTTTGATTTGTTTTAGTTCGCAAAAGTGACAAGGGCTAAATTTAGTACTGGAAATCTTGTCTCAGTTTGGTCGTTTGCGAAGAAGTAAACAAAATTTTTCATCGAAACTGGGACTTCTGTCTTAAGTTACATAGTAAGTAAAGCTAATCTTTGACTAGCTAGAGTAGTGGTGCTTGTAGCGAATATATAAACCTTAACGATTTCATCTGCCTCTACAGTTGGCAATGACCTTTCGATAGCTCTTGAGTTACAAAGTACATATAGCATGTTCTCTTAAGAAGGCGAGGTCATTGTCTTTCAAGACAATTATTTCCAAAGATGAAAAGACATAGACATCATGTACGAACTTGCTAAAATAAAAGACTATGGACTCAGCTGTAACTGCTCATCAACAAACAAGAAACAACAACAAGCAACATGCAAATCTTTGTTAAAACGTTAACAGGAAGAACAATTACTTTAGAAGTAGAGAATTCCGATACAGTCGATTCTGTAAAGCAAAAAATTCAAGACAAAGAGGGTATCCAACCAGACCAACAACGTCTCATTTTTGCCGGTAAACAATTGGACGATGGAAGAACACTAAGTGACTACAATATCCAAAAAGAGAACACATTGCACTTGGTACTTCGTTTAAGAGGAGGTCTGTAAATACACTACAGTTTAAATAAATTATATCGTACAGTGAATAATTAGTAATTTTCAGGCCATGGTGCATCATCGTTCAAATCATCATCAGAATGCTCTTCGACTTCATAGAAACCTTCATCATAATCATCCGTGTAATCATCAGGAAGGTCTCCAGAATACCCTCCCATTTCAATAATCATGTTAATCAACTTTTTCCACTGTTCATCCAAGCGTAAAACGTTGGCATGTCCTACGATGAATAAAGCTGCTCGTGCTCTGCTAATTGCTACATTCATTCTCTTTGGATTCTTCAAGAATCCTAACTTGAACTTGTCATCAAATTGAATGTATTCGCTTCTGCTTCTCACGGCCGTAATAATGATAATCTTTTTCTCCTTTCCTTGAAAGATTTCTGTGGTTCCGATTTTTACATCTCGTAGATGTGGGTAGTGACGAATCTTACCTTTCAAGTGGTCAACCTGTTTCCGATATGGTGTAATGACACCAACATCATCTGCTGTGATATGAACACCATTGGTATCGGTGTGTAGAACAAGTTCCTGAACAAGATCAAGTACTGTATCTGCCTCTTCACGATTGAACCATGATGGAGAGTCTGCTGTACGCTCTTCGACACCATTTGCGTTGATAAATTGTACGGGTATGATTTCTGTTCCATGACTATTAAATATTGGATAATTCGTCATAGAGTACGTTATTGACTCGTTACCTACTGCACGTAACTTGGTGTCGTAAAATAGACTAGAATACAAGTCAGTAATAGCAGGATGAGCACGATAGGAATCTTCTAGCATGATGTGATGGCAACATGGGTACCCGTATGCTTGTTGTGAACGATTTGACTCTTTCACGAATCGTTCCAAAAGGGATATCTCAAGTCCATACTCTATCGCAACTGGAGAACGAATCACTGGCCCAAGTTGCTTTGGATCACCTGCAAACGCTACAATTGCATCTTTTTTAGCTGCTTGTAGTGGAATCAGACCTTCTGGTTCGATACATTGTCCACACTCATCAATAAATACATGAGTAAAGTGTTCTTGCACACCCATTGCAAATATATACCCAGAAGATGCCAACGTGCTAATGATAACTCTTGCTGCGTTCAAAACTTCTTTTGCTGGAATAAAGTATGACCTGTTTGTCACGGATTGGTAGCAGTACTCGTGTACATTTTTGTCTGAAATGGTATTTGGATTTCTTTGGAATGAATTCAAACGGATCATGTATTGATTGTCGCGAATAGGTGGATACGCAGCATGCAAGCGAGAGCAGATTAAATCTGCAGACTCGTTGGACGGAGTGCATGCAAGAATTCTTGCGTGTGGATCACGTATTAAAATTTGTCTGATGCACTCAACAACTGTACTTGTCTTACCTGTTCCTGGAGGACCAATGATAACTACTGGAATTTTTGGTTTTCCACACGCAATCAAGTTGATAGCTTTGCGTTGTAGTTCATTCATGTGTGGTACGTTACACTGGCCTTCTGGAACACTATTACGCTCTTCTTCCCACTTTTCTTGTCGAAGGTGCACGTCCAGTAAAAGTCTATCAATGTGTAAACTCTCCAACGCTTGATGCATTCTTCTGAGTGGTGTTCTTGTAAATGTGAATTGACAGTCATGTGGTTCATTATAGTTGATAACATCAGGAAAGAAGGAAACGTGTATTTCGTCCAAATTGACAAAGTGCACGTAACCTCTGTGCACATACTGTCTATTAATTGATGGATTTACGTACACCATGTCTCCTCTTAAAATGGATGGCCTGTTCTCTGCTAGTCCTGCTACCTTGATGACGCATAACCCATTCTTTTCAGTCAGTGTTGTTCCAAATAAATCATAGTGACGAATGTCCACTTTCATTTGTACTTCTTCCAACCAAAGTAGCGTATCAAAGTAGAGCAAGTATTCTGAACCTGTAGTTACTCGTTGCAAGTACGCTGCATCACCAAACCTGTTAAGCATGTACTCGCGGAGTTTTTTCTGCACTTCATCAATTAGAACTGGACCTCCTTGTGTGCGTGCTAAACTGTCGATTTCTTTTGGTACGAAATACTGTTCGAGTTTGTTCTCAAAGTCCATGCGTTCAATCAGTGGTCTGAATCCTGAAGTTCTTGCATCATTTGCGCCGAGTGTTCTTCGAATCTTTCTAGTCTTTGTTTTGAGGTATGGATCTCTTCTCTTGGGTACGAGATTAATCATGTATGCGCCTTCTCTTATCGATATACGAAAATGAGTCGGATGATGAAGCACAAAGTCGAGCAGAGTTAAATTGGTGTAGTCTGTCCAGTGCAGGTATCTTGTATCGTACTCGTAGAACCATTCCAATACTTCCGTTAAAAAAATAGGTTCATTACCCTGAACATCAGCAATAGTGTCGCGAATAATTTTAATTAAGTGGTCTGTGGTCTCTTGAGTCATAGAAGGATCTCTTTGTGGTCGATGCACTCGAAAAGATGACGCGTACTGCTGTCCAGGGTTGTGTCTGTCGAATAGTGCGTTGTGAGCGAATACACAAGCTTCGTGACGCGCTTCGCGATGAGTTGCACACCATTGTGATGCATGTTTGTGTCTTCCGACTTTAATGTGGCACTTTAACTGTTCATCTTCTTGGTTCTTCTGTACACTGATATTAATTGGCAACACAAGAAAAGAGCAAAGTCTCTGCAGTTCGCTCCAACTCTTTTGGTAGTCCTCCAGTGAGCAGGGCATGTATTGTTTGTTTGACCAACTGTGGAGGAAAAACTTGTAACGGCCACTCAACCTAAGGTTCAACAAACAGTTTAACACGATGAACGACGATGACGAAATAGAGGGAGGTGAAAACTATGACGAGCAAGACGATTTCGCAGAACCAGGAGATATCGATGAAGAGGGAGGTGAAGACGATTTTGACGCTCCAACAACAGAAATTCTAGCAGACACCGAAATGAAAGGTGGAGACCATGCGCCACACAAAGACCCAAAACAAGTTCCAAAAGCGGAAAGAAAAACCACAAAATTCATGACAAAGTTTGAAAAAGCACGTGTACTTGGAACACGAGCCCTACAAATTAGCATGAACGCACCAGTAATGGTAGAACTACAAGGAGAGACAGATCCATTAGTTATCGCACAAAAAGAACTCAAAGAGAAAAAAATACCCATTATTATTCGTAGATATTTACCAGACAAGTCGTATGAAGATTGGCACGTTGATGAATTGCAAGTACCCTTCTAATGTGAATTTAAAAAATAAAAAAACTTACAAAAAACGGTATGAACGCGTTGAGGATAAGCAACCTGTCACACTTGTGGGAAGACGTCTGTAACTTGATTATTAGACCTCAACGGTTCGTGTTGTGCACGTTTTAACTAACTCGTGAAGATGTGTCTATGAACCTACTGTCGCTTTGGGTCCAAAACTATTTACTCTTGGAAATCGTATATTTGAACGCAAAGATTTGGTGGTGACAAACAATCGTGACTTGAAAATACAGTGTAGTCACTACCAACCAATAGAGTCGCAAAGACCAACAGAAAAGTACTTTATTTTTATTTGAAACTCACCACTAGACTTCCTTGTGTTATTTATTGTCATGGAAACTGTGGTTCCAGATGTGACGCATTAGACGCTGTACAAGTCCTCTTACCATACAAGTATGTTACTATTTCGAACATACTGACCAACTCGTAGCATAACTGTTCTCGCGTTCGACTTTACTGGTTCTGGAATGTCAGATGGAGAGTTTGTATCACTTGGTTACTACGAAAAGCAAGACGTTACAGCGTTAGTCGACTATTTGTGGGGAACCAAACGCGTTTCACGAATTGGATTGTGGGGACGTAGTATGGGTGCAGCGACGAGTATCATGTACACGTCTATGGACACTTCCATCAGTGGGATAGTTGTTGACTCGCCATTCGTTTCGTTAGAGGAACTCATCCAAGAACTCGTGCTCTCCAATCAAGCATGGGTTCCCAGAAAACTCATCAAAGTTGGTGTAGGTATCATGAAACGATCCATACAGTCACGCGCAGGTTTTAATATTCGAGAAAATTGTCCAATAGAAAAAGCAGGAAAATGTTTCGTGCCATGTTTATTCGCGCACGCAGAAGGTGACGATTTTATTAGAATTCATCATTCTGAAAAATTGTACGAAGCATATGGCGGTGACAAAAATTTGATTCGTTTCGAAGGTGATCACAATTCGGAACGTCCAGAATTTTTTTATGATTCTGTTTGTATCTTCTTTTATAATACATTGATTAGTAACGATCCGGATTTAGATAAAGGAGTAGAGAAAGCAACTGAACCAAGTAGTCCAAGAAAAATGCTACTCGATGTAGAAATTGGTACTTTACCACAATCGCCTCATCATGAACAAATTCGTATTCCTCCAAGTGCATTGACTGATCACCCTATTGACAACAAAATGGAACAAGAATACTTAATGCGTGCGTTAATTGAGAGTGTTAAAGATGAAATGAAACATGGAAAGAATGAAGAAGAGGTCAAAAAACTAAATATCAAATTGGAAGAGTTGATGCAACAAGCAAAGCAAAGTGGCATTGATTTGACTGACGTATAAAATTTATATTTCTTCGATTTGAAAACGAAAAGAATTCTTTTCTAGTTGAATAGAATGTATCTTGTTTGTTTCCAAATTATAAGTAGGCTGTGTTTTCTACGCAAAACAAAACGAGAGAATCGTAGCAACATTGCAGTCTGTAAACATCGCCAATGGGAAGATTTACATATTCATTTGATGTCAAGTTCCAGAAACAATGAGAGGTACCGTTTCCCAGAACGTTAATTATCATGCCGTTTTTAACAGCCTTAGCAGAAACAATGGTGTAACGAGAATTGAAATTTTCAACAAAGTCACCATTCAAATCGTATAATGTTGTGCTGCGATACCCAATAAACGCGATTTTTGTTCCTAGTACGCACATAGGGTCATCGCAGTCAATCAAAAAAGTTTCTATTTTTTTGAGTGGGAAGGCCTTCCATATTGTTATATTGCCCTATAATTCTGGCATACGAAACGATTAGAATCAATCTTCCTTATGATACAGTTCTTGTTTGTATGAATCGTCTCTACAGTGTTTGTTAATGAGTGCCAAACACAAAACGACATTTCACTTTGAATCAGAAGACAGTCACCGAACGCTATCAGTTCAATTATCGCATCTGACACGTCTAGTTTGTTGAGGTATGTGTTGTTGAAAAGATTCATGAGCATCACTTGCCTATCCAACGCTATGCTAAGTATTTGTCTGCGTAAAAAAGTTGCACAACTAATCTCTTCTTTCTGCGCAATTGTGTGTTCGAGTTTTGAAGTTTGGATGTTATAAATAAAGATTTCCGTAGTTGAGATGGCGATTAGATGCAAATGTTTGGTTGTGTTTAGTTTGTGGTGGAGTAAGGCGCTTAGTTCTACTATCGAGGAGTACGAAGAGGAAGTGTCATTGTCGAAAGCAAACAAGACTGTTGTTTTGTTCATCACCTGGTTTTGAGTTTACAAGTATGAAACAACGCAACGTCGGCATCATACCTTGGTCGTGTTCGTACCATATACCGTTAGAAATATTCGATTTTACAGGACTATGATGAGCCGAATGTGTCCCACTCATAACTGGTTTTTACACTAATAGCAACATCGCGATAATCACTATCAGATTAAGAGGCAAATGTTATTGATTTCTGAACGATAAAAGTAGATGCACAGATACAAAAAGATGAGCCTTTATTTACACGATAACCAAGCCCCATCTTCTACTACCTATACAATAGGAGATTCTCCAGCTTTGCATGGGCACATACACATTGGAGGCTTAGTGGTACAGGCCTTGCATTCTGGACATTCATTTCCACCAGATCTGCGTTTAGTGGATTTTACACCGCATGGGCATGGCGCACAAGTAGTAACTGGTGGACAAGCTTTACACATTGGACATTCATCTCCTCCGTTACGTCTTTTCATGGCTTGAACACCACATGGGCATGATGGACATGGAGCTTTAGTGGTTGCTGGGGCACGAGTAGTAGTTGGTGCCTTTGTGGTAGTTGGACACACTTTGCACTTTGGGCATTCGTTGTCACCAGCTCTACGTTTAACATTCTCAACACCACATGGACATGCTGGGCAGGTGGTGGTTGGTGCCTTTGTGGTTGGTGCTTTAGTAGTTGGAGCCTTTGTAGTGGTTGTAGTTGGTGCCTTGGTGGAAGGAGCACAAGTTGTTGTGGTTGTAGTTGGTGCTTTTGTTGTTGGTGCCTTGGTGGTTGGGCATACCTTGCACACTGGACAGTCGTCACCACTTGTTCTGCGCTTGCTAGCAGCATCGGTTCCACATGGGCATACTGGACATGGCGCTTTGGTAGTAGGTGGTGGACAGGCTTTGCATCTTGGGCAAGAGTTGCCGTCACTAGTTCTGCGTTTCTCAACAGCTTCTACACCACATGGGCATGGAGCACAAGTGGTCGCTGGTGGACAAACTTTACACTTGGGGCATTCATCGTCATCGCTACCAGTTCTGCGTAAAACAGAGTCAACACCACATGGGCATGGTGCACATGGCTTCTTGGTTGGCAGACAGATCTTGCAGATTGGGCAATCAAAGAGACCAACTCTTCTCAAATGGAGTAGAGCACCGCATGGGCATGGGGGACAAGCTGGTTGCTTGGTGGTTGGCGTGTAACCTGTTCTGCGCAAGTGCAAGTTGCCCTCTTGAGCAATTGCATTGGAGAGTACAAGTAAGAGTGCTGATACAAGAAGTAGGCTTGTTTTCATTGTTGTTTTTGTTATAGTTTCGTCGTTATGCCACACGAGTGTTTTATATCGCACCAAACGGTCTTACTATAATTAGTATACGTCTTTAGTGAATTAAGTATTTCTAAAACCAGTAAAGTGCGAAGTAAATTTACTTGTGGAGCAAAATTTAAGTGTTCCACCAAGCGGTTCAGTGGTAGCTCTTCTTGAAACGCTCCAAAATATTCATTACAATCTTTTCGAATCGAGCAGGCACATGGAGTTAATTCCATCAGAAGTTCTCGCTCATATATTTTCGTACCTTCGCATAAATACAAGTCAAACTCGGCACAGCAGTCGTGCCATGCTGAACAAGCGATACTTAATTTTAGGTGGCGAAGATGCCAACGATGTCGCTCACATAGAACAACTATTAACAGAAAAAGGGTTAGAAATCGAAGTATGGAATCCAAAATACATGGAATCCATACCAACAACAGAGCAACTATCAAAATACGGCGCAGTACTCATTTTCAATGACTGTTACGTGTTTCAAGAAAACACAACAGAAGTCGGTGATTTACTCGCACACTATCTAGAACAAGGACATGGCGTAGTACAAATGTTGTTTACAATGAACAGTACATGCACTGCAGGTATCCCAACTGGTCGATACTTGGCTGAAAAGTTCTGTCCACTAGAGTACATGGAACAAAAAACAGTTACAAAAGATAAACAAGATATCGGCATAGTGAAACAAATTCCGGATCATTTTCTACTAGTAGGTGTAGATCGTTTTGTACAGCCGGCAGATGCCAGCTGTGTGCCGGCTACTTGTATTCAAGATGGTATTGGAGAGTTGGGAAGTGTGGTGGCAACGTTTGATAATGTATACAAGACAGTTGCCGTTGCGTGCAGAGAGTTACAAGGAATGAACAAAGGTCGTGTTTGTGCGCTAAACTTTTATCCTATCTCTAGTGCGTGTTCTAGTGAGTGGGCGCAAGAGAATGCATGGTTAAAAGAAACTAATGGAGCTGAATTAATGGCAAACGCGTTGCTATATTGTGCAATAAAAACAAATAGAAATTAAATACCAATTTGAAGCTAATTGATGCGATCGAAAAGGCAATTGTTGTAAGTATCATCGCAATAACCAGCGGAATAATCGTATTAGATACAGCATCACCAAAGTGATCTATACAGAAAGTATCAGTAATCATAGTTCAATACCGAAAGTCGAATTGGAAACAAATGTGGTTGGATGTTTTATCTAGATAATGTTTGTGTTTTTGCTGCAGAGACTAAAACGACCACTAGGTATCCATATACATATGGATATGCTTTCTTTTGTACTCGAATAAATTGGTGTTCTTGTAAGCAATAATAACAAACATGTCACTTGTCGACGCACCACGCGAACTACATGCAATAATTCTGTCGTACCTGCCAACAGATGATATATACCTTTCGTACCAACCTGTATGCAAGGAGTGGTATAACCACGCTGCTGAAACAGTTACAGAGTTTTATTCAGCAAATTTTAGTACTGCCGCTACAAGAGAGGCAAAAACGAATCTACTATCTATCTCGTCCAGGTTTCCAAACCTTAAAAAAATTATCTGGGAGCTATCGCATGAAGATACTTCACATGAACGAAAAGATGGCTTCTTGGACATGGCAGAACTCGCAAAACAAATGTCGTGTACACATTTGGAGCTCTTTATGTCGCAGACAAATACAAAACACAATAGGGAGTGGTACATCATGTTTTGCAATGCACAATTAAACTCGACCGAGTGGAAAGACCAGATTCTATCCAAGTTTCCCAAGTATTGCGCGATAAACGCAACTAACATTTCAATTCAAAATACCAAAGAGCAAATACTCGCCGATTTACAAGGAACTAGAATTACTCACGCTGTTTTCACCGATTACGTGAAAAATGAAGACAACATGACTGCGTTACTAGAGTTCATATTCCCAACGCTTACCCATATCATTGTCAACATGCATACCAGAGAACGAGGAGAGGCAGACAAAGCATTATGGAATTTCCTCCTACGCATGATTGAAAAATACAATAAGCCACTCGCGCTTACACATTTGATAACTAGAGATAGAGTTTTTCACCACGAGAAACTGTTATCATACATGCCAAACTTGCAAGTATTTGGAGGATGTATTGGAGATGAGTTGGCAAAGAATTTGGTCAAATATTGTCCTAACATGACGAAAGTTATACCTGAACGACTCTACGCCTCTACCGCTAATATTTTGTCAGATTTGTCAAAATTGAAAACCTTTGATGTTCATTCAATATCAATGTACTCGGGTGATTCAGATATCCCGTCAATCCAGACGATGGAAGTATTAAAAGTACAAAGTCTTGATACCAGTGAAAACTACAGATACTTTGGCAATTTAAGAACGTTAATGATTGGGATTGATCAAAGTTGTATTAAAAGAATTATAACTTATGGTAAAAACTTGGAAGAGATATCGGTTGACAAGAAACTTGTCAAGTTGGACGCTGTTTGGCTCGTAGATGAGTTACCGAAGCTTCGTTTCATTCATGGATTGAAACCAAACATTTCGGCTCCAAGATTGAGGAATGGTGTTGTTGATGCGATACGATGGAGAGAAGAGATTACACGAGGACGAGAGGAAGCGGAAAACCGGCCAAAGAAACGTGCAAGAAAGCAAAAATAAAGGTAATTGTAAACTTTACGCGGTAAACGTCACAAACAATGTCACTCGTTGAGGTGCCACGTGAAATACATACAACTATCCTATTCTACTTATCAACAGATGAGATATATCGGTCTTATCAACCAGTGTGCCAGGAGTGGTACAGACACGCGTCGCAAACAGTAACCGAGTTTTCAATGCCATGCTTTAGTTTTTTGGCTGGTGTAGAGGCTGAAACCAAACTACTGAGCATCGGCAAGCGCTTTCCAAACCTTAAAGCAATCATTTGGGATAATGAATCAGAATTTGACGAAACCACACGCAAATTTATACGCAGATATAACACTATTTTCGAACTTGCGAAACAATTACCGTGCCCCAACTTGGAGCTTGTTCAGGGAACCAGCTACAAATTGAAACACCAAATATTATTCTGTGACGAGATTAAAAGTTCGACAGAATGGAAAAATGAAATTCTATCTCGTTTTCCAAACTATTGCGCGATAAATGTCAGCAATCTATCACGAAACAATACCAAGGAACAGATACTGGCCGATATCCAAAACACAAAAATCACACATGCCGTTTTCACAAAACGCATAAAAGACGAAACCACAGAGCAAGTAGCGGCAATTTTCGATTTTATTTTGCCAACTCTTACTCACTTGATCGTCAATTTACCAGTTGGCACCCACAATACAGAAAGAGCTTTATTTTGGCAACTCATTTTACAAAGAATAGAAAACTTTTCTGGTGAGTTGAAACTGGTCTACTTTTGTGACAACTCGGGCGGTTACGATAGTGACAAATTGTTTTCACGAACTCCACACCTGCTTGAGGTTAGCGATACTAGCGCCAACATTGATGCTCTCTCAAAACACTGTACTAAATTGACCAAACTTACTTGCTCTCGGTTTGATAGTAAACAAGTTCTCTGTGAGCAGCTACCAAACCTGAAAACTTTTGAGTTTACCTACTCGCCAAGTGTAGCGCAGTACATGGAAGAAGTGCGCGCCTACAAATGAATGGGTGCCAAGTAAGGAATATCCAAATCTGAAACGATTGTTTATTGGCATAGAAAAGAGACACGTTGATAAATTGATCAAGTATGTCCCAAATTTGGAAGAAATTTCGGTGAAAAATATATTAAAAGCAGATGTGATGAAACTGGTGAACGGATTGCCAAAGCTACGATTCATCCACAACCTCAATAAGAAACGTCGAACTAAAAAATAAACAAAGTTACGAATGTTACAAAGTTTGGCATGTCGCTTGTGGATGTTCCACGTGAATTGCACACTATCATTCTGTCGTATCTGCCAATAGACGAAATCTATTTGGCGTACCAGCCCACGTGCAAAGACTGGTACGCTAACGCAGCACAGAGTGTAACAGAGTTTTCCATGTCGTGCTTTAGTGGTGCCGCAGTTGAAGAAGCAGAAACCAAGCTTTCATACATTACTGAACGTTTTCCAAACCTTAAAAGAATCATTTGGGAACCAATACTAAAGTATGATAGTGTTATTCGCGAACAATATACCACATTTAACACTATTTCCAACAGTTTGAGGCAAATGAACCTCCCTAACCTGGAAATCGTACACGGAAACAAATTCAGGAACAAGCATGTAATGTTCTGTGACGAGATAGAGAACTCAACCGAATGGAAAAACGATGTTCTTTCACGTTTTCCAAAGTACTGCGCCGTCGATGTGACTCGCTTGTCACGAAACAACACTAAAGAACAGATACTCACCGACCTTAAAGACGCAAAAATCACGCATGCTCTGTTTAGCAATTTTGTTGAAAATGAAAACAAAGAACAATTAGCAACGCTTTTCGATTTTATTCTACCAACCCTTTCTCACTTGACCGTTAACATACCAATGTGGTGGGGAGGCACTCGCAGAGAAAATATTCATTTATGGAATTTTATTTTGCAAAGAATAGCAAATTATTCTGGCGAATTAAAACTTACGCACATTTACGATTTTTGTGGCGGATACGACTGTGAAAAACTATTCTCACAAACTCCACACTTGAAAGAATTCCAATACGTAACAGGAACAGAATTAGAACATGTAGAACTCGCATTATCACTACATTGTCCCAACTTGACAAAACTTACAGGAAGAAATTTTAACGGTGTTCAAGAAGTTTTTTTAGCGCATTTACCAAACCTAAAGACGTTTGAGTTTTGCTACGCGCCAAGTGTGACACAAAACACGGTAGAAGTAAGCTCATTGC
>JAESGV010000894.1_pt1 | contig 12890 bp, 13 predicted proteins | sample 9269781 | NCBI WGS metagenome assembly JAESGV01 (sample SAMN15741586, study PRJNA653496) | algae metagenome | isolation source: Tildeniella torsiva UHER 1998/13D and co-occurring heterotrophs from... | place: Slovakia: Slovak Paradise National Park, Hrabusice, Kosice Region | collected 2000-01-01 | reverse complement strand
ACTTGTGCGTTGGGGTCAGTTCCCGCAAACCCTCTCGTGTCTAAAATTCCCTCTACATGTGTAAAATTTATGTTACCGATATCTATTTTCATTTTTCTGGCAAAGTACTTTGCCGTTGCCGTTTCACACCCACAGAGCGTTCCCAATAAAGCTTGTAGTGGAGTCATACCTTTATCTGTGCCACCTAAATGTTCTGGTTCATCAAGAATCATAGTATGTTTATCGACTGTTACATCAGTTCGTGTTTTTATAGGGTTTGTAGTCGTGATTTTGTAGCTTTTAATGTATTTTGGTTTTGCCTCTGTGGTATAACATCGTACATGACGACTGAAATGTGATACCTGATAGAGTCTGTTGAATCTTTGCATGTTTTATGGTTGAGCAGAAAATGGGAGATCTTTACACCGCAAACACACGACCCTCAGTCAGATATGCATATCATATTCACTTGTCAGAGAGCCTTTAAATTCTAACAGCAGAGTTGTTAAAATACTGCTAAGTTTCTTTTTCTTGTCGTATTTTCTCAGCAATGGTTGAACCTTGTAAAATTCCTCGTAAAAGGTAATGTGAGGTAGTATCCGTAGGATATTGTATTCGTCCTCAAACTCTGGAAGCTTTGCATATTTTTCGAGATTTTCTTCAAATTCAGGAGAATAAACATCTTTGCAAAGACATGAGGCAAACAAGTGCCTCTGCCCTCTCCATAACCGTATCTCCTGCATCTTGTTACTAAACCCAATCTCAATTTCCATTGTTTGTACTTCAAAATGGAACTCGATGTCATAGAACATTAATCTTGTGCTTGTTTGTCGCTTGACGATTGGGTACTTGAACGCCAATGTTTCAAACTGTTTCGCTGCTTCTTGCTTCAAATCGCACTTGTATAATAACTCTGCTTGCCGCTCAAGAATAGCGTCAGTATTTGCTCCATTTTTTACTGCATCGTCGAAATACTGCTTTGCATCCATATAACCATTTCTATCGTACAGTAGTTTTCCTATTTCGACGTTTAGGTTCACTATTGATGAATCATCTGATATCGTCTTGAAGTACTCTAGAGCTCTGAGCAAACAATCGAGTCTACTTTGAACTGCTCCTTGTTCTTTGTACATTTCTGCAGCTTTTAAACTCATAGCACAGTGCATGTCTAACGATTTTGCTGAATAGTACCATTCTGCTGCAGTCAAGTATAGTTTGCTGGAGTAATCTTTTAGGGCCTTTAAGTACATATTTGTTGTATTATTTCGATACTCGCTACGACAAATAGCTGCTGCTTCCTCTAATAATTTTGCACCACGTAACACACCTCGATTTCCAAATGAAAAAAACGCATTTTTTTCGCCCAGTGCTTTGCGAACGAGTTCTACAACCTCTTGGGGCGCGAATAAAAATTCTTCAGGCTTCATTCAGGACAACAGCCACTTGCAAGGTTACCTCAAATAATGTCTAACTTTTGCTTGTAACAGCAAGACAACTGAAGCAATGAGTGATGTCATTATGAGCGAGCCACCAACACAAAAACAAGAAGTCAAAAAGAAGAAACCAAACTCTTTCAAATGCGCGACAATAGACGAATTTTACACACAAACAGAACAGCTGTTTAACGACGATCCAAAGGTAAAATAATCGAATAATTTGTTTACACTTGTGAATAGACTCGGTACCAATTCAAATATCGCGATAACGATGGAAATTTAAAACTAAAAACGACAAATGACAAAAAGGTACAACCACAACGCTTATTGATTTAACAAACAAAGACTTATATTTATTTGACAACAGAATTGGAGGATGTCAAAAAATTGGAAGCGCTAAATGCTCTAGTGTTCCGTATTACTACTGGAGGACCAAAAACAGAACAAAAGAAGCCAGAAGAATCTACATCACAACCAACAACTCCACAAACACCTGCACCAACCACTACTGCTACAACTACTCCACAAACAACACAGACACCACCAAAAGAAGGAGGTGGAAAGAAAAAGGGTGGCAAGAAAGGTGGAAAGAAAAAGTAAAATCTTATTTATTCACATGCGAGGAACTGATTGTATCGTAGTTTTAGTGCTTCAACGTTTGGCTGCAGTTCTTTCTGTTTTGGTAGTTTTATCTTTTTTCCATCGTATTCTGCATATTCTTTGTTTGTTTTCATCTTTTCTCCTAAAACAATAGAATAGTCTTCTGGATTGATAGCCCATAGTTGTTTGTCAAACGCATTGTGCCAATCTCGTCGTAAGAGTATGCCATTGGTAACATCCATAAGCTCTACAATACTCTTTTCGGTGGCGTTTTTGCATTCGATTATGTGTGCAGCTTCCATAGCCTGATATACAGTGGTTTGAGTTACTGCGCATCTTTTGTATGCCTCAGTTACATCGCTTGCAAACTTATTTTGTACTTCGGGATTTGCTTTTCTTAAGTTTGGTTTGGACACCTTCTTCTGTGGTTGGTTCTTCATGTCTGTTTGTGAATTTTTGTAACCAACTTTGTAAAATGTTGTTTGACCAAGAACTGAGACGAAGATATTACAAGTCTCACAAATTAACTAACAACTAGTTTACAGTCTACAAATCGAATATCCTTTCTCACACTTTCTCTCCAATTGAAATGAGCGTTCCATGTCACTACGTCGCCTCTGTTGTGCAACGAAATTACCTCACACCAGTATGTGTCTTCCTTTATTACTCTTGAAATCATATCTCCATCCTCAATAGTCACTCGATAATAATCATAAACTGTATTAACTGAGATTCCAAACAGTCCTGGTTTATACATTCTGTTTACCACTATCCAGCCATCACCATCCTCAATAACTCTCCGTATCGATCCAAATCCTGGATCAAGCTTCTTGAGTTGGCTTTCCAATCTCTTGTGTGTAGTCAAGTCGTGACATGTGCACAAGTGAAGTTGTGTGCCGCCATTCATCGAGTATTGACTTGTTAGAAACACGTTATCTTTGTGTTGACATATGGTTTTGTGGGTATTCTCCTGTAGTTTTGGTAACGAAGTTGTAGTTACTCTGTCACGACAAATTTGCAATAGTTGTCCGTTAGTGTACAGACAATCGCGTAAGGTCACTACAGAGCCTGCTTCTATCACAAACTGTGCCAAGTTCTTGTGAATAAACCGTTCAAACTTCAGATCATACACGAGGAATTTAGTTGCCATTTGAATAATAAGAATTCCCTTGTCTAGTAACGAAAGTATTGTAGGTGGTTGCTCTACCATAAATTTAAATATAGCGCCGTATGCAAGCGAGAATACAATTATTGTGTTCTCCTCACTGTAAGCAATAACATCTTCGCTTAGTGGTGTGGCGCATCCACTGCAGTGCATAGTTAGTATTGAGTTCATGTTATCGTCATATACTTGTATACAGTTCTCTGAGTGTATGAATATTCTGTTTCTTCCCATTTGTCTGGCATGTGCAAGCCTATATTTGATCTCTCCTGCTTTTGCTGTTTTGCTACAAAGGTCCACCATCAAGTAATGGCCAGAGTCATCGTTTGCGGTAATTAAAAGCTTGTCGTGCAATCGAAATACCTCCCCACACGAAAGCGTCCAATCCAAGTGAATAGGAATCTCCTCACACGTCGCAAATGTAGAGTTTAATACTGTGATGTTTCGGTGGTTTACCCCATAGAAGGGCTCTAACGCCAAGTATTGTGGCGTGTTGTCAGACCATGATGAACCCATGTTTGTCAAAACAGTTACAACGTGTCGAACAACTGCAACTGGCAGCTATTTATTCAGTAACTAGTACTTGTTTTGATACAGCCATGTGCAACGATTACCGTGACTTGTTGCACTCTAATAATGATCTGCAATACTGCATACATGTTTCCTCCATCCAACTGGGACCTAGAGGTAACAAACCATCTATCCAAGCTACATGACCTCCTCGCTCAGTAGTTGCTAGAATACAGTTTGGGTTGTTTTTGATTTTTTGTGTTGGTATTGCATCTTGACTTGAAATAGGATCATCTGATGCATTCAAAAATAGAGTAGGTATCGCTATTTGGTGTACCATATCTCTACATCCCATATCGTCGTACAATTGTTCCAGCGTTTCAATTTTCAAAACAACGCGTGAAATAACATCATCAAATTCGCGTGTCGAGCTGACTCGTTTTAGTTTTTCCAAGTCAATACCTGGTATTTGTTGGTATATTTCTTTATGTCTAAAATGGTGAGTGACATGTGTTGTGCATACCTCATAATTAAATCTTTTCGTTTCGTGGTGAACACATGATCGTATGTCCATTTTGCTACTGGGTGACGAAGCATGTGAGTCGCAATATTCAAGTCAAAAGGATTGGAAACTGATATTGCGCATAAGAACGGTGTATCTGTGCCTACAGCTCCCAAATATTTGACCAAAATATTGGAGCCTAACGAGAATCCAACTCCAATCAGTGAACTATTTGGTCCGCATGTATCTTTTATGTGTTCGACGACGGGAATGATATCTTCTGCTGAGAATCCGAATTTTTCAGTCTAAAAAGGTTAATAATATGTTGAAAAGCGTACTCGTAAGTGTGTTTGCGCACCACGATAGTTAACAACTACAGCTCTGTAATTATTTTTCGTGCAACAGGCGACAAAATGTTTGATTTCAACTTCTTGACTACCTCCGCACACGCCAGAAAAGATAACAATAGTGTTTGTGTTATCAGTAGCATTACTTAGTTTTACCATGGTTGGGTCTTCGCTCCAATCCAGAATAATCTCACCACCACAGTTAAATCGAAATATTTCACTTTCGCGTTAGTAAAAATATTAAACATACGAATAGTACTCCACATTAATGTTTGGGCGACAAAGAACGTTGTAAATTGTTTGCATGTGGTTGTTAAAACACCAAACTGTTGGGTAAAATTTCTTTGAAAAGTTTTCCACATTGTCTACAATCTTTTGATTCAGTTCAGTCAAAGAGTACTCGAGTGTGACTGGTTGGCAAACGACGAAACGATAGTATAGGTACCATAGAATAATCAAACTAACGAAAACCAAGTACCAGTCCATGGTCTTCTTGTTTGATTTGAAAGAACTCCCGCGAGCCTTTACAAGATAACGTTGCAAAAAGGCCGAATCTCTTTTTAAGAGTGAGCAGTAGAACTTGTGTTATTGTACCAGCCCTAAAATTTAAGCCAGCTCTTTGAAGCGCTTTTCGAATTAGCCTCAGTTTTAGCTGTTGACAAAAACAGAAGTTGATTGGTTGACCAAGATTACAATTTTATTTGCCATTTTGATTGAGTCAAAGTATCACAAGGCACGTTAACCCAAATATAATGGAATGCCCTCTAATACTACAAACCCAGATGTTATCGTTACGCAGCCACAACTTATGCGCGATGAAGCCTTAATAGAGGTGACCGTAAATCCGTGGAAAGACTTTGTGGCTGGAAATATTGGTGGTATTGCAGGTATAGTAGCAGGACACCCCTTCGATACAGTGAAAGTTTGTATTCAAACACAGCCAGAGAAGTACTCTTCAAGTACATTTGGCACACTATTTAAAATATTTCGCAATGAGGGAATACGAGGAGTTTACAAAGGCATGGCAACTCCTGTACTAGGTGTGGGATTGTTAAATGCAATTATTTTTGGAGTTTATGGTAATACTATGCGTTGGTTAGAAGAATACCGTGGAGAAGATCACGAACGTACGGAACTCGAGTACTACACAGATGTGTTCGTGGCTGGTTCACTCGGTGGCTTGATGAATTGTGGTTTATGTTGTCCTATGGAACTGATAAAAACTCGGTTACAGATGCAAGAGTCGATAACAAAAGTTGCCAAAAAAATGTACAAGCGGAGGAAAAAATATCAAGAACCCAAGTACAGTGGCATACGAGACTGCGTTAGAAAAACATATAAATACGAAGGCATGAAGGGACTTTTCAAGGGTATGTTAAAATACGACTTGCTTCTAACTATTAGGAATGAACAGCACTGTTTTGCGTGACATGCCTTCGTATGGTGTGTATTTTGTAGGATACGAATTTTTGAAAGAGTTACTGGGAGAATCTCCAACTGCACTTTTAGCAGCAGGTGGTGGAGCGGGTGTATTCTGTTGGATTTTATCATACCCTTTTGATGTGATAAAATCACGGATACAATCAGTTCCTCCAAAACCATATCGAGGGTGGGACAGATATAAAGGTATTTGGGACTGTACAAAGAAGAGTTATGCATCAGGAGGTTGGTACGTATTCTTTAGAGGACTTAACTCGAGTATTGTACGTGCTTTCCCTGTTAATGCAGTTACTTTCTTTGTTTATGAAATGATAATGAAATACATGTAAAACGATTTAATTTGACAATAGTATGTTTTCTGCTTCTTTTAGTTTGTGTTCATGGGCGACCAATTCCAAATTGTCACGTTCTGCTTCATAGGCTTTTCCCATGTCCATACCAGGTGCTCCTGCTGGTCCCATCATTTGTTGTTGCATAAGTTGTGCATCATCAGCAGCTGTTTTGTTAGTTGATTGTTAAATAGTTTACCATTTGCTTCTCCTAGGACAAGTGAGAACATACCACGTAGACCGAACAAGATCAAAAAGTACATACTTGCTGATGTTACATAGCTTACATCCAAAGAATTCAACTCGATACCACGTTGAACCATACCACGGAATCTACCGGTAAGTGGGAAGGGGAATTTGGCTAGTTGTTAGTTGCTTGCAATAGAATTTACCAATAACGAAACCAGAGAAAAAGTATGATACCCAACCCCACATGACGATATTTGGTACAATTGTAGCAAAGTTTGTCTTCATCATGTCTACCATGTTGCTTGGATCGGCCATAGTTGCCAATGTATTTGGTGGAATAACTTTTCGTAACACACCAGTTTCGGGTTGATTAAAGAATGTCTTTCGTTCCAAAAAAGCTTCTTGTGGAATCCAGTTTGCGTTGGCTCTCGTTGTTTGTGCACGTAATAATGTTTGTGCTTGTTCTACTTTTGCTTTATCTGCTTTTCTATTCGTTCGCATCATGATTGTTGCGTAATGTCTTAGTATGCCGAACAAAAACATAAACACGACAATAGGGAGTAAAACCCAGTCTCTGATCGATGCATCCAATATAAGTATGTTTTGCGTCATTGTTGTATTTTGGTGTTTTTAAAAATTATTGTACGGTTTCTTATTCGTTACTTGTACGACTCTGCAGCACGCTTTCAGATTTCGAAAAATTAACACGTTTGCGTTGTTGTAAGGACCTGTTGGAAGTTGATCTGTTTCAGGAGAAATTTCAAATAATTCCTGCGCAGTGGCAAAGTGCTATGACCGACACAGAGAAGCACAGTGATGAACACAGTCATGAAACTCCACCTTCGACAACAACAACATCTTCGTTAAGGAGAAGAACAATCGTTCCTCAATACACTAGTGAAGCCATTCGACAAGTATACAATACACTAAAACAAAAACAAAGAGAATTGTTCGATTTTGTTCGCGAAAGTGAAAGTCAATCAGAATCAGAATCGGAAAGTACAGGCATAAGCAGATCCACATCATCAACTCGTAGACAATACGTTGCGCCTGTTTCAGAACCAAAACCAAATCAAACAAACGCACTAGTATCCCAAAATCGTGCTAGTTTACTCAGTTCGGATTCCAGAACTGGTGTTTCCTTTCGTGGTTTTATGAACTTGGCTATTACGATTCTAGTCGTTAGTCATTTCAGACTCATGTTGGAAAACATTCGAAAATATGGATTTTTGTTAGGCTTTTCTGCAGAAACTGTTACAGATTTTTTGGGAAGTCCATATTCTTGGCCAACTGCCAGTATGGTCATTGGTACGATTTCTTTTCACATATATTAATTCTCGGTAGGTTATTCTTTTTGGATCGCAGGAGCATATATAATAGAAAAAGTTGCGGCCACCTATGTTGATAAAAAACTCACAATTTTGGAACAAACACCATCGAAAAAGAAGAAGAGGGAAACCGTGAAAAAAGAGTTATCCGATAGTGACACAAAAGAAGCACCAGAAAAGAAAAAGCGAAGCATCAAAGAGAAACGAGCAAAGATTCTACTAGGTCGTGTACAATTTGTCGTTCGCATGGCTTACATTGTTCATTTTACTAGTTTGTTAGTGATACCCATTTCACTCATTTATGCGTTACGACCACATCCACGTACGTTGTTTCTAAAAAACTAACATGATAGTTGCTAGTATGATTAACTGTATGCTATTGACAATATTGTTCCTCAAATTGGTTTCGTATTGTATTGTGAACAACACACTACGTGCCAAGAAGTTTGTTGAACGATTCAAGGCATCTGAAGCAGGAGAGAAAATTGTCAGTACATTCATCTATCCTAACAATATCACTGTTCGCGACATGTTATACTTTTTAATGGCACCTACTCTAGTTTATGAAGAAAGTTACCCACGTACGGATCACATTCGATGGGGATGGTTAACACGAAGAATATTAGAACTAGTAAGTTGTTTCTCACCTATTTTGACGTTCTAGATATTCTTCTTGTTCTTACAGTTGTTCGTTGTTCAACAATATATTATGCCACTTGTACAAAATGCTATGATTCCACTCTCAAGAAACGATATCATAGGTATTACTGAGAGATTGATGAAACTCACAGTTCCAAATATTATTGTTTGGATCATGATGTTCTATACGCTATTCCATTTATTCCTGAACATCACGGCAGAGATTCTACGCTTTGGAGATAGGTTGTTCTACTTGGACTGGTGGAACAGTACTGACATGTCATTCTTCTGGAGATGCTGGAATATCCCAGTACACAAGTGGATGGTTATTCACGTGTATTTGCCACTAGTGAAACGTGGATACTCGCAAAGTGTTGCCTCGTTTTGGGTGTTCTTTGTTAGTGCTGTATTCCATGAGCTAGTGGTCAGTGTGCCATTCACTACTATCAAACTATGGGCCTTCTTGGCTATGATGGCGCAAATGCCTATTTGCTTGGTCACCAAAAAATACACTAAAGGCAAACAAGTTGGAAACGTCATATTTTGGGGAAGCTTTATGTTTGGACAAGCTAACTGCATCATGATGTATTACTACGACTTTTATCAAGCCAAAATACCACCGGTATAAACGTGAATTTTGTATTTGTTGCGTTTGATTAAAGAAAAAATGGTCAACCAATCAATCAACACGCGAACTGCAGACTATGATACAGTCCTGGACTATTTAACGGATCTTCTAGAGAACGAGGATATGACTGCGGACGAAATTAAAAACTTGATCCTCGATTGTGAACGTTATTGGAAGGAAAATTCAGAGTTTCGAGAACTAATTGTTATTGCATTGTCATACTTTGAAGACCTAGATTTTTTTGAACATGTAGAATTTCCTCAACCTCGCGCGGATGAAGATTATGATTTCGACAGTGAAGACGAAAACTCGATTCGAGAATTCAATACAAGACAACTCGCCAAATTACCACCGATCCCGCCCGACAAACAAAAGATGATCGCTTTCATAGAATATTATTTGCTGCATTCCAAAAAGGGTTCTCCATGTTTGGAAGAAATGTTTGACTTTTTGTTCACGCTCGCTATGACTGCCAACATTGACTTTGTTATCAGCTTAATAGTTGATTCCAAATGTCCAATATTTACAATATCGGAATTAGGAGCTGGTCAAACCATCGCCGACACTATTCGCGCATGCACCATGATGTTCTTGAGAAGATTTTCCGCAGAAAACAAGATTGTAACCAAAGAGGATCTAAAACGATTGGAGCTGCTGTTTCATCGTTTGGCCGATTATCTAATTCCAAAGCCAGCAGAAGTCATGTTCATTGCTATCCTTAAAATAATAGCCTTCAAAATCGAATATAGTTCAGAGGAAAATATGCGAAAATACACAAAGGATTTAGCTGAAGCTGCGCTCCTCTCTGCGCAAGGCACAGAAAACGATCACGTGATTCTGGTATTCATCGAATGTATCAAGTTGGCCATTGAACCGCATTTAGACCTCATGGAAGAAAAGTTACTAGAACCAATCGCCCAAATCGTTTCTGATCCCTTTGTGCTCCAACTACCCAGCAAGTTGTTGGATCAACTACTCGTAGTAACGTTCAAAAAGAGAAAATCAGTCACTTCTCTTTGGACTATTTTGGCTCGCATTTCAGAACTAGGTGGCGAAAATGCAGATAAAATTGTACAGGGAATTTTGCATTTACACGAATTGTGTCCCATCAAGAATGGTGAAGATTTTAAAATGTTCCAACAGTGTTTCTGTAACGTAAAGAATACAAAGAATGATCATACTACCACGCTTCTTTGCATAGAACCATTCCGAGAAATTATTTATGATTTTATCGACAAGAGAACTGCTGGAAAGTACGAGAAAACTATTATACCTTTGATGGTACATATTTGGAGTCACAAAGAACTCAAAAAGATTTTTATCAACGAAAAGTTAATTAATTTGACAAGGCATCTAGTCGAAGAATGTCTTCAGAACCAAGAGCGTATAATAGAGTTCAAGGAGTGGCAAAGTATAATAGAGGTTGGATTTAGATCGAACATAATAGACGAATTAGGTGACGAAGAATATGTGTTTGGACTGATCAAAGAGATAATAGAAGCGACCAAAATTAGACCTGATTATTGGTTAGAAGTTGTATCAACTGTTCTATACTATTGCAGTGGTAGTAAGCATCTTCAGGAACGATTTGAAAGAGAGCATGGAGCGTATGTTAGTAAGGTAGCACTAGCGATGGAGAATCAACCTTTTACGCTTAATCTACTGGGACTTGGCTACAACGATCTTGTGGATGAGACTACCCATCTATATGCACTTACCAATTTACATCTAGTTCCAGAGATAGAGCAAGCTGAAGCCTATTTTGCATTTTGGAAAGGAGTAGAGAATGCAGTTGACTATTTCTTTCAATCAGCAAACTATAACAAACGGTCGATTTATGGTATGTGTGCTCGTACGATAAACAATTTGAGCAGAAGCAATTGGTGCCCAGAGGCGAAACGAGTAGCCCTAAAGGCACTGATCTACAAGCAAGTGATACACGCACATGCTCAACAGTAAATTGAAAAAGTCTCTTTCCGTATTACGTGTTTAGTTATTACAGACGTCGTCTGGTTTTAACTCGTGCTAGTTTACACTTACGTTGGTAGTTCTGGCAAGTAGAATGATATACTTCTTTGACAAAAAAATTGTTTCGAAAACGCATAGCTTTATGTGAAAACAACACAGTTTACCACCCATAATACCACTTTTATTTTTTCAGATAGCTACATGTTTATCCGGTTGCCTACACTAGTGTAGCGTAGCTAGTCAGATCTATGAAACTGATCGAGTAATCTCTCAGTCTATAGACTACTACGTGTAACGTTAAGGTACAAAGAACCAGGAGATGCTTCTCGTTTGAGATGAAGAGATGGTGAATGAGTCAGTATCGCTAAGGCAGTTGAACCGGCTGTGCTCACTAGTGCGTATCATTCTACATTGATTTATCCCTGTTCGCTTGCTGCGTACTGTGGTTACTACTAGTTCATTGAATGGTGGAATCGTGAGCTGGACCTGTGCCCTTCCTCTGTGTATAGTTTGCCAGTAGTTGAAGGCACGTCGTATGCCCCACCGGACAGGCTGCATACTAGGCCTATCGTATGTGGATACGTAGGGCGAAATGGCTTCCTCATCATTAGCTTCCTACATTCATGTAATCGAACGCGTGAGTGATGTCTCAAAACGGTACTACTTGGTAGTTCAGATGCATCGGTTCTTCGAGGAAAGGTACAAGAGCGGACAAGTCAAGAATGGAAAAGGTAAGTTTTGTTCTGAGATGGACCCTTTGCATAGCACATCACTAGCTGTAATTCCTTGACTGCTTGGTCCATACTTTTCTATAGAACAGTCTTTACCAAGTTGAATAGAGCAATTAGCATGTTGCACACTAACATTGCAGTAAAGAACATTCTTACTCTATCGTACCACTTCATGATTGGATACTTATCATTGTACAAGTACGTGAAAAACTGAGCAATAGTTTCATAGATCTTATCTCCATCAAAGTGATATACAGGTGCCAAGTTCAATAACGCTAACGCACTTGAAATTGCTAGGATATAATTCAAACTTGTGTGAATAAACTCTAGTACATATAACGGTATTCCAATGCGTGATACATAGTCTGTAACTTGAACTTCTTGGTACAGCGCTTGAAGATCACCTAAAAATATGGCTGCATGCTTGTCACGCACTTTTACGGCAACTACATCTACGTGACTACCTACTGGTACAATACAGGTTTCACAGTCGTCTTTTGGAGCACTGTTTCTCGAACAACTTGGGTATTGTAGTACAAGTCTCGCTGGTAAACATGCTTTATCTCCTGGTCCCCACTTTTCAAAACAAAGTAATCGTTCGTGATCAACTGTACAACAATCAAGTCCGTTTTCTTTTAGGTTTGTGTCAAACATTTCTTTGGTGATACAATGGCCTCTATCATGGTTTACAATGTTTGATAAACATGATCTCCATGATTCAGAGTCAGTAACGATGCAATCATTTACGCCATAGATTGTATCTCCAGGTTGAATATTACCAAATAATGGACTAGTTTCTGCAACGTTTTTCACAGTGACATCTACACCTCTTTTCATGGTGGAAGTGAGAGGCATACTAGCAGGTGAGAAAAATATAAACACTAGAAAGTATGCGAGGATGCACAGTACCATGTTATGCCACACTCCTGCAAAATAGATTCGTAGTTTGCTCTTGAGTCCTTTTCTCTCCAAATCAAAAGTATTGATGGCGACATATGCACTTGGGAATAAAAAGAACATGAGAAATCCTACTTGTTCTGTTTTTACGTTTTCTGCAGCTGCTGCAAAAGCATGTCCGAATTCATGAACAACTGCAGATATA
>JAESGV010000893.1_pt1 | contig 12892 bp, 10 predicted proteins | sample 9269781 | NCBI WGS metagenome assembly JAESGV01 (sample SAMN15741586, study PRJNA653496) | algae metagenome | isolation source: Tildeniella torsiva UHER 1998/13D and co-occurring heterotrophs from... | place: Slovakia: Slovak Paradise National Park, Hrabusice, Kosice Region | collected 2000-01-01 | reverse complement strand
CAAACCCACCACACCTTCCGACCCTCAATCACCAAAACCTCAACAACCTAAAAAACAACCACGAAAAGAATCGATCCAACGATCACGCATCAACTTTTTATTCTTGAATTTAATCGGCCAGTTGGTTCAAGTACAAGTCGTTAGGTGTATTCCACGGAACAAACATTGATGAAACAGATGACTCTTTTTCGGTTGTGTTACGCTTTGCGCGAATCAAAAATACCAAAAAACAACAACGAAAAGGATTGGAAAAATACGACCAGTATTTTATCAATGGAAACGAGATTGCACAAATACATGCAGTAGCCGTTTCGTTTGCGCCTGAAAAAGAGAGATATCGTGACGAGAGTATGTTCTGTTTGTATATATTCACACAATAGGTTTTATGACTGATTCGGAACGCGAGTTGGTTCCTTGGAAGCCTTCTGACGGTATTGTTATGGAAGACTTGACATCAGGTTCAACTAGAAACTGGGATCAGTTCGCAGTTAATCGAGACAAATTCGGTGTCACTACAACTTGGGACGAGAGGATCTACACAACAGACTGGATCGAGACTCTGCGTTTTATAGAAAAAATATCGCAAAAGCAGAAAAAATTGCAGCAGAGATTGAACGCGTAAGAAATATAATACATATATTAACTCGTACAGGGTTCATCGAACGGCAATGTTCATCTTATGGAAGAACGTGGTCATGACACTTCTCAATATACAGAAGAAGAATTATACAGTTCAGTTATTCGTCCTGATGACAAACTACCAAAATATGTTCCTCCAGGTCTCCGCAGTCAACAAACAAAACAAATTTCACCAAAAGAAGTGAAAAAGCCAGGATTACAAATATCCACAACGTTAGATCAAATTAATTCCAAACTCGAACAAGCAACACATCTACAGAGGTGGCTCGATTACATTAAACAAACTAGTTGTGTGCAGTAATTTATTAAGAATTAATTCATTCTTGACATTTATAGCATTATCATATAAATCTGTCAGTGTAACTATAATTTTCTTACTTTTACTCTTTAAATTAGTTAATATCATAATTACATTTATTTTTTTTGTTTTAAAGTTAATTATTAAAGTTAAAATTTCTTTTCTATCTTATATAACCATATGTTTTACTTTTATATATCTTTTAAGTGTGCACAGCTAATAAATAACTATTAAGTGTGCACATCAAGCTAAAAGTGACTTTACTTTATTATTTATTTAATTTTTAATATTTAACTTTAATTTTATTAAGGGAATGTCTTTTTTACAAAACAAAATTTGTAATTATTTTATGAAACTTTATTTTTCACTTCTTATTCCATATTTTTTATATTCAGTCTTATATTAACTTGTATAAATATTACTTATGTTTGTTTTTTTGTTATAACTTTAGTGAAATATTATAATACATATAGATAAACTAGACACATATTTTGATATAAAACTAAAAATAATGTTTAACTCACCTATTATTTGTATTATATCTGCACATTTGAACAATTTAAATGAATTTAAAGGTATGACAATATATTTGAATAGTCATAACAATTAAATTGATTACTTTTTATCAAAATAACAAGATGTTTTAAACTTTAATTGAACAGATTTATATCTTTTAAACTGCTGTTAGTATATAGGTGTACCAATTTACAATATTATAAATTAAACATCTTTTTTTTCAAATAGTAAAAATTCTAAATATTATTAGCTGTTACGCTACCATAAGATAAAAGGCTAGATGCAGCCTCACTACAACTTATAATTCACAATCACAGCACTTAAAATTTTAGAATTGTCAATTTTGTGCCATTTATTAATACCTTGTTCTTGGTTATGGATAGTAGTCTTATATGCTTTATAATAAAGCAATATATTGTATAATATGTTGATTTCTACATGAAAATCTATCATATTGGCCCAATAAACTACATATATGAGAATTTGTCTAAAAAACACTGTATTGTAGTGTAATATATCAAAATGATATTGGTTAATACTTCAAAAGTCAGATAGTGGTGAATATAATAGTTACTACAAAATAATAAAGTACTGCTTTTAAGTTTCATTTCAAATGTCAAATAATTAAAGTTGAATACTTTTTAATTATTAAGTACATATATTGTTTATTGTTTTGCTATTTTTACTTCAGCATATTTATGCATTAATAATATTATATAGATCCTATAAATTAAAAATAAAGTGTAAAAGAGTTAGAATATACATAGTGTGTTAAAAGTTTTAAATTAATTAGAAGTATAAAAATTCATTAAAAGTATAAAAATAATTAAACAGGTTTAACAAATATAATTTTTTAATCATAAAATAATTTATTATCAGACAAAAACATTCATTTGTATTGTTTTAAAAATCTTTTTTTGCTGTTAATATAGCAATTACTGCCAAATACACATTTACAAACTTGTTTCCACATTTTATGACGTTTTAGATCTTTTTCATAAATTTTAAACTCATGGTCCTTTAAATTAGTTCCAGTATATAACATTTGTCTTGTATAAATAAAATTAACAATTAAAATAAAATATTTGGTTTATTTAAATTGTATATGTCAGTAACTTAATGGCAAATCTTTTTTGACTGTAATTGCAATATGGAACTTAATCTCATCTTGAATATAGTTAACAAGTTTGTTGCACTAACTGCTCCTTTTCTAGGTTTTACTTCTCTTAGTATTGATAAATAACACTGTAATTAGTTGTCTTTGTCAATATGTGATCCATATAAATAGTTATAGTTGATACCCATACATGATACTGTCTGTTTGTCCCAAATCTTACCTTTGTATCATTTCTTATCAAAATACTCTTTTGATTTCATATACATAGCGTATTTGTCTGGTTCAGCACACTATAAGTATATTTGTTTAATATATTCCAACTTTTGAATAGCAAAAGAGTTGATAAACTTTATCATAGCTTTGAAAAACTTAGTTGAAGTAAGACTTTTGTGATTACTCTGTGATTTCTAAACATCAGCGTGGTAAATAGTACCTTTTATACCAATGTTATAGTTATTGTTACACTTATATTAACTAAAATCAAGATAACCCTTTTTTTGCTATGTAACTTTTTAACTTGATACCCTTCAGCAACTACATATTTTAATGGAAAAAAGATGGGAAAATATCTTGTATTTTATTTTTCATTGTTTGATTTGCTTTTGTATAACTTTTTTACTTCTGCAAACTTTTGATTTCAAATCTTGGTATGTAGATACACTAATTCTTGTAATGAATTAAAATTATTTAAAATCTTAATGATCATATTAATAAACTTACACAATCAATATTAGTTGTGTTTTTACTTAATGTTCTCTTTTTTATCTTATTAAATGTATAAGTAGTAAATAATAACATTTCGTCATGCATACAGCAAAGCTATTTTCTCATTTTGTGTGAAAATTGTATTATTGACTTCCTTCATAAACTACTTAATAACTTCTTCATTTTAACGATATTTCTTTGCTTTAAACTGAATAATCTTCCAATATTCTACTAATAGTGGTTCTGGTTTCAGTAAGTTGTGTTTGGTATAGTACTTTTTGAATATCTTCAACTTGGTTGAATTAGAATTTGTATCAATATTATCATTCGTTTTTTATAGTATTAAATTGATAAAATCTGTTTGTTATTGTTTTTTATATGGTTTCAAAACATTTTGTTTTTGTAAATTAATTATATAAAATGTATTTTATAGATTAGCTTTAATAGCATTGTATTTTCTATTAGCTTTGTATGATACACAATTACTATCTATATTAGAATAGATTTTATCTTTGTTTGTATTAGTGTTATACAAAATATCTTTTTTTTTTAATATATCTTTATCTGTTGCCACCTTCTCTTGCACTTGTAACCATATAACATTAAAATATAAAATAGTTATATATTGGTTGTATTGTTGCTGAGCTATGTTAACTTCTATTTTGTATTGTTGATTAATTGTTTTTAACAAGTTACAACATTTGCTACACAGTTGTAATGTTTTATCTGTATGTGCAAAAAAGTCAAACTTTGTATTTTTACCATTGATTTTTTTGTATTTCATACATATATGCGCCATATTCACTAGTATATTGTCTATCTAACATGTGTCTCTGTCTTTTGCAACAGCATTGAGCTTTTGTGCCCCACCTCTTACTTATAAATGTATTTTTGTTGATGTTGTAAGATCTAAAAGTGACAACTATAATACTTATAAAGAACACTGAAACTTTGGTGTTTTAATTGAAACAGCCAACCTTTTAATGCAGCACTGCACAAGTTAAATCATAATGTACTATATAAGAAAAAAAGTGAGAGTTGGTGCTTAAATATCTGATATACCCTTTAACATTCATGTTTGCTTGCGATAATTATCAACATTATGCATTTTTCTATTGTTGCAGAATTTAGAAATAAAAACTATGTTGTTAACATAACATGCATATTCTATTATCAATATAGCACAATATTATCAATTTACTACCAATATATTAAGTGATACACTGCAGAAGTAAACTATTTCACATAATTTATTTGTGTTGATTTCTGTTTAAGTAACTTCTTTAATGTTGCAACTAAAAGTTCACCCAAACTCAAACCCAAACCTATTTACCTACTTATATTAGTTTAACTAAAATGTCATACTTTCTGATGTGGTATAAATACCAGCATTGTAGGTAAATGCTATCAACATTTAATGTAATAAAAGTTTGTGTTAGATATATAATAATTAGTACAATAACTAACATTATTCTTTTTTACTGGAAGAAGGTAGTGTGTGGTTGCTAATGAATATTTATAAATATCTTTTAGTAGCTTTATAATAACATCTTCTAAAAAATCTTTTTGTTTAAAAGATTTTCACCTTTATAATTCTTAAAACTGGTTTTTAATCTTAAATGCCTGGATAACTATGAGTTTAATCAAATACATTGTTAATAAATGTGTTTGCTTTCTTTTTTGATGTTGGTTTAAGTATAAGTTGCATACTGCATTTGCTTTGTCTATTCTATTCATATATTTGTTATATTGAATGACAATACCTGGTTAATATCTTTCTTTAGCCTTTAATATAATCTTAACTGTATTTATATTCACTAAAAAATTACATTTTTTAGAATTTTAAAATATTAATATATAAATAAGTACTATTATTATCTACTTCACTCTTTTGTAGTTCAGTAATAATGTGAAATACATCTTCTTATTGTTTTATTGTTTGATATAGGTAGTTTTTGAATATATTAGTTAATTAGTTACTTTAACAACTTAAAATAAATTTGAAATTGTTTTTATAAAGCATATTGGCAATGATAGCACTACCAAAAAATTGATTTGCATAAATTATATAATTACAACCATCTTTTGGTAAGTTTTGTACCAAATTCCAAATATAATCATAAGTTATGTTTTTATAATTACTTGTGTGACTTTTGCCTTAATAAACTCAAAACAAATAAATAAACTCTTTTTCATCAACAATGTAAAACAACTTAATACCTGTTGCATAAAGCTTTCTTTAAACGTATTATCTTGCTTTTTACTTCCTTTTAAATAATATTAATGTTTCATCAACTATATAGTTGATAAATAAGAGCCAAAACAGCTTATTATTAACATTAATTTTGAATACAAATAATTAATGTCAAAGTAAAATGCTTTATTCACTACTTAATACCACTTGTGAGATATTATAGTCAATGATAGTTTAATGTACTTATATATTCCTACTTAATCTATTTGAAATTTTTTTTTACAATATTGTATTTTTAACTAAACTGTGTGTTTATTAGTTTGCATAACCAGTGGTTTACTATCTCATTATTTATAAATTTTAAATACAAATTGTCTGATGTATTATCTATTATATTTGTATAAATAAAACTACCACTAATATTAATAAAAATAGGTTGTAAGTATATATTATTGTCATCTCATGTAAACTTATCTGGAATATTAATATTCATGCTCTATTTTTTCTTTTGTGGCTTTCTCTGTTTAATTTTCTTTTTTTTTGTTTTTGTGTTCTTGTTGAATTTGTAAGTATCTCAGATTAGATATTTTGAGCTGCTACTTTATCAAATTTAAAGCAGCTGATGTATAAACACAAGTGTTAGCAGATATCAATCAAATGATATTAGCTATATTAAAAACAGAAAAGTGTGAAAAAGTTAATAATGGATTAATATTTGCAAATATGAACATTTTATTATATATATAAAAATTTAATTTATTACAACTTAATAGTGTATATTTGTTAATAATTAATTGAATTTTAAAGAATGATATTAATAATAACTTAAGTTAAGATAATTTTATTGTCTAATTTAAAAAATCAATAATATTAATTTTGAATTAGATGAAACAAAGTATATTGAAAGATTTGATGAGATGCATTCTATAACTGAAACATTATTTAATGATATTACATAAAAGTTTTAATATTTGCATTGTAGTAAAAAGCTTTAAATTGCAAAAAAGTCACATTATAACATTTGATTTAAATTTATTTATTTCTTATAAAATTTGAAACAAGCAGAAAAAGTTTTTTTAATACTAATTTATGATTATCATTTACTTTGACAAAGAAGTAACTGGGATTATTCTGCAAAAGAAAGTAATAAATCTGTTATAAAACAAGTACAAATTAAAATTAATAATATAAATGATTAAGTTTTACAACAACTTTGTTTTATTGCCTCATATATGAAGAACTTACATGTTATTAATGATAATAACTAGAATGAAAATAGTTTTATTGATTTACCAATTTGTAACTTAAATAAAATATTTGATATAAATACTATTATACAAGATAAAAAGCTAAAAATAAAATTAGCACCAGAACTAAAATAAAAATTAGAGCTAAAAGTAGAATTAAAACAAACTACTCCTAAATTAAAGAAGAAACATACACCAAAATATAGAAATAAGAGATATAAAAGTGCAATAAAATAAATTAAAGGTATTTATAAAGAATGTATAGAAGGGAAAAGATATATAAAATTATGTAACTTCTTATTTCTTAATAAATAACAAGTTTTTTATTAAACTACTTGAATTTTATATAATTAAAAAGTTTTGTTAAGCTGGTCTAGTTTTATAAAACTGAAAGAATCTTGTATGAGTTATATTTAACTCTTATATTGCTTTTTTTTTTGTTTTCTTTTAATCTTTATTTAATATTTCCAAGTGACAATCTAAACTTTGATAGTAATAAGACAACTAACAAGCTTGATGTAAATAAGCATAAAATTAATATTAAAGCTTTTATTGAAGTTTATAGTATAAAATTTGCTTATTAGCTAAAAGCACTACTTTTAACATTATAGCTGATATAAAAGTTCATCAAACAAAGTTGTAACTTGTAACTTAGATAAACTAAAAACTTTAAAGTTTATAATTAAAAACAGTGAGAAAAAAAGGACTTCATATTAAAAAAAGGGCAAAAGACAAACTTATACACAAAAAGATGATTTTAAGTAAGGGCAGCTATTATACAACAGAATATTTGCCTAATATTGCAACTTTATAATTCAATTAAAAAAGATTAAAGAATTGAAATCTGAAGAAAAAATGTTAAAAAAAACTATGCTGCTACAAGATGTTTTTAATAGCAGAAATATATCTGTTAATGAGCTTAAAGAAGTTTACTAACAACTTAATAAAGACACATCAAACAAATTAAAAAGCATTATATTATTACTGATTATGTTAAACAAGTTAGCAGTGCTTTAACTCTATGTGCCAAAATGTGTTAAAGAATGTTAATCAAGCATATATTCAATCTTTTTTATAGTAATTTGCAGGAAAAGTATAATAACTTATTAAAAGCATTCTATAAGGCAAAGTTTTCTAACAAGAAGTTTGATAGTATGATTAAATTGAAAATACTATATTATTTGATTATTTAATTTCTAAAGTTATTTTTTGTAATAATACCTGCAAAAACTGATTTATTTCTTTTTAAATTTAACAAGTTCTATAATTAAAAAATAAACTAATTCCTTTGATATATGGGACTACTTATGATGTAAAAATTAGAATATATAAGTTTTTGCAAAATTTCACAATATTTTATCTTAAACATTTACATAAGCTTATTTCAAGATTAATAATACCATATTACAATATTAAAGAGGATAACACTGAAGCAGCCGTTCAAAGCTTATAAATTAGTAAAAACTACAAAAAGAAGAATTTTAAAGGCTTGAAAGAATCTGGCTAAAAAACAGAAAATAGTTAAATAAAAAAAGTTATAAAAACCTATCAATACTTTAATGCAAGTAGCTATAACACAAGCAAAATTAAAGCAACAAAGAATTTCTGAAATAAAGAATAGTTTTATATTAAAATAATAGATTTTATTTGTTAATAATAGATTTTATATTTTAAATATTTTTAAAAATATAATATACAAAAAAATTAAACGTATTTATATTTAAAAATATGATTATTACTAATATTTAAGTATTTAAAACTAAATATTATAGATAAAAAGACTTTTATATAATTTTAATATATTATTATTTATACTTAAAATTATTAATGATAATAATATAATTAAATAAACTTAAAGTATCTTATTAATTATTAAAAAATAAAAGTTTAAATTAATAAATAGTAATAATACTAAAAATTTAAATAAATTATATTTTTAAATGTAAAAATTTATTATTTATTTAAAAAGTAATAAAATAAGTAAAATCTAAGAAAAACAAATTCTATTTATAGTTAATTTAATTTTTTATTGTTAATAGTAATAGTATAAAATGATACTAAAAGCAAGTTGTAGCAGTAATAAATATGTTAATTAAAAAAGGAATAATATAAAAGAGAAATTAACTTAAAAGTTTATTTAAATAATACTGGAAAATATTTATTATTTAAAGAGAAGCTAAGATCAACAATAATACAAATTGTAAAAGAGATGATGCATACAACAATTAAAAAGATCTTTAATTTGGTACATAAGTCGGAAGTTGTAATTATTGGCACTTGTTTGCTTGTCAACAACAATTTAAAAGCTTAAAAGCATTAAAAGAAAGTAAACATGGTTGAAAAAAGAAATAAAGAAATAGGAATACATTTATATTAAATTAAATGATTACTCTTTTTAGGAGGTTCACACCTCCACTTGTTTTGTGTTTTGTGTGAAATGGTCTTTTCAAAGGTTAGTGGCATTTAATGCCAGTGTTTGCTTCTCTTTTAGGTTGTGGTTTCTTTTTCTTTCTTGGTTTATCTTCTTCATCGCTTTCAAGGAACGCCACATCTTGATGAGCGTCAACAGTAGTTTTTCTCCTCTTTAACGGTGGTTTAACAGTCTTGGACGACTTGTTAGCAAGGTCCATTTCATCTGATTCTTCATCATCTTCCAAAATAGGATCAACGTTTTTGGCAATCCGTGACAATTCTTCTCTGTTCTTCTTGTATGCCTCTGAGGCCATGTCAATGGTTGGCACCTTTTTAAGTTTTGCTTTTTCGCTTTTCTTCGCCAGTTTCAATCTTCTGTAGTGTTCGGCACTAACTACCGCATCTCGTACTACCTTTACACTACTGTCATCCAGTACACACCTTAAATCTTCAGGACTAATCGTCACGGTCATCAAATCTTTTGGTATTGCTGCATTTCTAATACAAACCGTATCTTCAAACTCAGCATTGGTGGTGTTGTAGGTAGCATGTACAAGAACACGAACATATCCATTAATAACTCGTTCTTCTTCAGACAGCATTACTTCTCGATACTCTTGTGATCGCTTATCATCTAAGTAGTTATCCCGGTCCTTCTTGTAATTTAGTATATAACACTTGTTTAAAGATGTGGACAATAAACTCGCTCTCATGTCTACTGTTTGCATTAACTTAAACAACCATCCCTGTAAGTACAACTCAATCTCTTTCTTTTCATCAAAATTACTTTGTTTGTTATCTGCCTCTTCCTCTTCTGGTGATAACTCTACCATATGAAATACAATAGCATCAATATGAAACTCATCAGGAGGACGAATAAACAAGTCGCATAGTGTGCGCATCATAGCTCTATTCTTTTCTTTCTTGGCTGCTGCGACGTTTTTTAGGTACTCGTCAAAGTTACGTGATAGCAATGATTCGGTTGTGCCATAGTTTCGCATATTCCATTTTACTTTGTGCAAAAAGTTGTCGCCTGCTAATTGCTTTGCATTTTTGAAAATAGGCACTTCTGATAGTGGCATATTGTTGTAGTTTGCTGTCTCAGAGAGATAGCAAATACATGCCTTCTCAAAAGGCTTGCCTTTACCAGTACCATTAATATTGTCGCGAATTGCCTCCATGCATTTATCAATAATCTTTTCATGCAACGAAATATCTAACTGTTTGCCTGCTCGTATACAAGAATCAAGTACCATTCGTTCGTTTAAATGCTGGGAGCTGACCTCAGTACGTGTATTTGGGATAAACACTGTTTTCTTTGTTAGTTGAGGAGCAGCTACTTGTACAAGTCCAAGATCAGTGAGATTTACTCGTGTATAAATCGTGAACTCGGCTGAGTTAGCTGCTAATGTAATGATAGTCTTCAGTATTTTAGTCAATCCTATTACATTTAGTATGAAACAAATATTACTTTTATCGCTCATACAACCATAAACTAATTTTTCAGTGATAAGAGTGACCATTTCTTCGTAAATCTTGTCTGTTTGAGTTACTAATATCGTTTCATAATTTCTGTCTAGTGGGTGGCTAGAAACATAGTCCACTATGGCTGCGATAACCTGGGCAGTGGTCCTTCTTCGACCACGTAACATGTCCAATACTAGTGGAGCGTTCTCAAGATTGAACACATTTGCGTTCAAATGAATACCGAAAAACTCCACCACCTCTTCGTTTGAAGAAAGATATCTGGATTCTGGATATGCTGGTTTGGAAAACTCGTCCAGTTTTAGAAATACTGATTGCATGGACTCTACAACTGTCATGGAAAATTGGGTTCCTGAGAATTCAGTGAAAAAGAGTGGTTCACGAAAATAAATCGTGCTATCGATAATAATATCCATTAAGGATGTGCACTTTGCAAATTCCGAAATTACACTAACTGTTAACGAAAATTGTGTAAACTTACAATCGTGCTGGTACATGTGCAACTGCACTAAGCTCATCAACGCAAAAACCTACTCTTTTGCATTTTTGGTTAAGTTGTTTGACAGCGTCTTCTATTAGTGATCTTATGCACGTAGATGAACAGTTCGCGAGAACAGAGTACATATGCTCTGCCATGTCTGCTATTAGCTTATTAGCGCCATTCAACTGCATTAAAATAAATTCCATAGGCGACAAATCAGTTACAATTACGCATGCCAACAAGTGCAACAATCGTATTAGAATCATCTTGTCGACTTCACTACGAGCGTGTTGTATTAGTCCAAAATGATCGTACTTGTCCATGCGTGTTTGCATCATTTCAAACGATGGATCTTTGAATAATGCCGAATTGAACGTTGCAGGCAAAGTAATAGTGAGCAATACTGTATGAACTGTGGTGGCCATGGCCAACAATCTGCTAGTTTTTCCCTCTCCAGGAATCTTGGCCAGTACATCGAAACTTTTCTTGTCCTTGGATTTCACGTATGCTCGTAAATCTTTATCCCATAAATGCTCGTAAAGCCCAAAAAGCGAAGGGACTACTTTGTTGCCTTCTACTGTAGGTAGTGTGCGTCTTTCGCCAGATTCGTGAGAGATTGTAGACTGTAGTTCCCGAGGAACTAAAGCGTCGTACCTGTCAGCGTCCAGGTAACTTGTAGGAGAGACACCTTCTTTTGTTGTCTTGATGCTTTCTGAAAATTTCGTAATCAAAATGCTTAGTATCTGTTGTAATCCTATCGTATCCTTTGGGCTTGGATCAAGTTTTTCTTGCAAACCAAAAAAATTTTTGGCCTTCAGCTTGAGCTGCTCTACATATTCCTGCTTTTTGCTGATATCGGTCTCAGATACTTTGTGGATTTCGACCGACAGTTGTTTGTGAGTGTCTCGTAACATATTTGTATGTTTTTTGATAAATGCATCCCTTGCATACAGCATCACATATGGATGCATAGGATTATTCAAAGCATCTAAACGTTATAATTAAATCAAATAAACATACATTGTAATACTGTAACGTTGTCCTTGCCTATTGCTTCCGTAAGAGCTGTTGGGCCAAACATTTTAAAGCATCTGGGTAAACCTGCAAACGTTGGAGCATGTTTTACTTCCAGTATCTGCGCTACTCGCGTGCATTCGTTCGAAAATGTTTGTTCAGTAAAATTTAACACTTCTTCAATTGTTTTTGAATCCAGTTCCGCAGTGCCGAACGCAACAACAAGCGTCACTGGAATAAATGTTGCTAGCTCATAGGGTACATTGGTTTTATCCGCTGTCTCTTGCCATTCACTCGACAACATGTCCCCTCGAACAACACAAATATTAAAATCAAATAAAACAACATTTACAATTAATAGTAAACCTCAACAAAAATGAATCCCACCAGTGGTAAAGCAAAGGGTAGTCAACAAACAACCTCCCTTAAAACCAAACCAAGTGGTAACCAACAACAACAACCAGCTGCCAAAAAACTTAAACCCACCACACCTTCCGACCCTCAATCACCAAAACCTCAACAACCTAAAAAACAACCACGAAAAGAATCGATCCAACGATCACGCATCAACTTTTTATTCTTAAATTTAATCGGCCAGTTGGTTCAAGTACAAGTCGTTAGTGGAGAAACATACGAAGGTGTATTCCACGGAACAAACATTGATGAAACAGATGACTCTTTTTCGGTTGTGTTACGCTTTGCGCGAATCAAAAATACCAAAAAACAACAACGAAAAGGATTGGAAAAGTACGACCAGTATTTTATCAATGGAAACGAGATTGTA
>JAESGV010000892.1_pt1 | contig 12892 bp, 11 predicted proteins | sample 9269781 | NCBI WGS metagenome assembly JAESGV01 (sample SAMN15741586, study PRJNA653496) | algae metagenome | isolation source: Tildeniella torsiva UHER 1998/13D and co-occurring heterotrophs from... | place: Slovakia: Slovak Paradise National Park, Hrabusice, Kosice Region | collected 2000-01-01 | reverse complement strand
AAACTTCCAAAACAGCCCTTCAAAACTCATCAAGATCATTGTTGATTTGGGTGTAGATCCAAATACGCTAAACGACAATGGAGAGACACCACTAAACGCCATATCTACAAATTACATACTACGATGTGAACGTAGGTACGACGACGGTCTTATTACTGGATTAGCGCTGCATGGATGTAACTTGCTCTTACCCAATAATTCTGGAGAAACAGCGCTACAACGAGTAATCGTTAATAATATAGAACTCTACAAGCACCTAGTTGCGAGAAAGTTGGCTAGCGTCGATACAGATCGCTTTCCAAAGAACAGAAATTCGTATCACTATATCTTCGGGTCCTACAAGTTTTTTAAAAGGTACGCTGATATCGATAACAAACTGTTATGGGAAACTGATGATGATGGTATAACACCACTCATGGTTGGATTGTTACATGGAATGAACGTGACCAGAATCATAGAGGAAAATCGAGGCTTTTTCATAAAAGTTGCAGAGATACCACTCACCAAAGACGATACAGGAACACCATTGCAGTACCTACTTCGCCAAGGAAGGCTCCAATCACCGTTGAATGTTTTCTACATGACAACATTTCCAGATGCTATTCTCGAACGAGATGAATGTGCACCTGGTAAACCAACTACACTACATCAATATGCTAAGAGTGCAGGATCGGAAGCGTTAGAAGAATATTTTAATCATTTGAGCCAATTCGGACAAGATGCAGTTGAGAAAATGTTGATAGAAAAAACAGATGATGGAAAAACAGCATTGGTTGTTGCAGCAGAACATGGTAACAACGAAGCGATAACAACTTTACTCTCAAGAGGTGCAAAAATGGAAGATTGTGCGCCGTTTGTACTTACTCAAGTAGCGTATGAGAACAAGCAGTACATTTGTGCGTTGAACTTGCTGTGTGGAGGACAAGTAAACGAGAATGTAAGTATGGAAACTGTAGTAGGATCGCTAAAAGGATTTTTGATTGCCAATGAGCCAAAGAAAGATGAAGTGATTGTTAAATTGTTGCAAAGAGTACACGCGGAGAACGAAAAATCAACCAACCAACTCTTCGAATTGTTGTGTCGTGTACCAACAGCAAATGAAGACAAAATGGATGAAGACAATATGGACGCATTCGCAGAACAATGCAGCGTACTCCAACTGTTGTGTTTGCTTAGAAAGAAGGCGATAGTGGAATGGATTTTCACAACGTTTGACAAACTATTGAATGTGAAGAAATCGCCTTTCGATGTGCACCCATTGGATATGATGACCGAAAGAGAGACACAATACGAAAATAATATTTTCCATTTTATCTGCAACGATACAACCGCAGTTAGTTTGATATCAGAGGACGTTGTCGAGTCGAAACCTAACCAAACGGCAACTAGAACGATTCTTGGCATGTTGATGAAATTCGAACATGTGAAAAAGAAAAATTTATTGAACGAATTTAACAAGATTGGTGATACGCCGCTTCATCTTGCCTGTAAAGCCAATTTACATTTAGTATGGCCCGACATGAAAGCGTATGGAGCCGATTTGGAACTGAAAACAAAGAGTGGAAAATCACCAGTTGATTTGGTTACAGTTGACACTGCCAAAGTCGTGTTCTCCAAGTGTGTCAAGAGCAAAGCAAAAGTAAAAGAGATAAAAGCAACACCAAAGAAACAAACGCCAAAGAAAAGAAAGATCAAGCAAGATGATGAAGATGAATTTAGAATGGCAACTGAAGATGACGGTGTTACACTAGAACCACGCAGAACAAGAAGTAGAAAAGAATGACAAATTTGAAAAATGAATTATTTATTAATCCTAAAGTCATTCCAGCTTACAACTCTACTCTTGTGCATAAAACTACTGATGCACAACGAGATGCCACCGCAACTCCAGATAACCACTCGAGTTGGCTTGGTTCAAAATAATTCTGCACGTCAATTTCCAAGCAAATGTCACCACTAGAGGAGGTCAAACAATCTTGCTTTCAAGTGTTAGAGCACGCGAAGCATGTTAAAATCGATAACCAAGCTTTGTCAAAGTTAAACGAAGAACTATTGAACGCAAACATTGCCCAGAAAAAAGAACACAAGCATTATTTGAATTTTATTTCGACTGCACAAGAAATTAATTATCATGTTTTATATTCACTCATGCAATTCGGTTCTGGGTATAGACATGCACTTCACAAACACACTACAAAGGTTAGATTGTTAATGTAATACTAACAACATTCAGGGAGCCTCTGATACCATAACACTGGGCTGCGACTCACTTCTTAAAGCAGGTTCCACCTTGGATGCAATTGCACTCAAAAGTTTCTCAAAGAATGACGTACAAAAATACTTTAACATTCCACTAGACGTCAAAGAACTAGAATCGTTAGTAAATTTAATCGTAATCGCATTCAACACCTGTGGAGAGCGACTATTCGAACTTGGATTTACTGATTTTGCATCATTTGTGATAACAACACTACAAACTGAAAAAACTGCTGCCTATTTGGTCCAACAACTTGTATCAGCGTTTCCAGAAGTTTACGATGACTCGTACAGCTATAACACTGGCAACGAAACCATTCAAGTATTGTTATACAAAAAGTTCAACTCACAGTTGCCGAGTTGTACAACTTTCATGCACACAAAGATCCTCTTTTCGATTTACCTGACATCAAGAGCATGACTGCCTATGTAGATAATGTTATTCCAGCGACACTCGTCAAGAGTGGTGTACTCGTGTTAGATTCAACTCTATACGACATGATCCAAGGACGAATTCCATTACCTGTAAACAGTGACTATGAGATCGAGTTACGAGCAGTTGCATTGTGCGCTACAGAACTACTAGTCAAAGAATCGAATCACAAATACGATACATTAAAGTTGGCATACTATTTGTGGGGTGTTCTTGGAAAACAAAGCGAGTATCGAGTGTTTGAACGACATGCTACAGAAACGATCATGTATTAGAGTTACACTTTGACAATAACTTTGCCAATATTGGCACCTTCAAATAAACTGATAAATGCTGGTACAATCTTTTCAAATCCTTCGTGTTCTTCAAGTTTTTCTTGAATTTTACCTTCCTTGATCCATTGTGCAATTTCTTTCAAACCTTCTTGCTTTTGTTTTTGATATCTTCCTACCAAGAATCCTTCCATCTTTGCATTTTTTGTTACCAAGTTGAAAGTACGACGAGGACCTTTGGCTTCTTCAGAATCATTATACTGAGTGATACTACCGCACAAAGAGATGCGTGCAGATTGGTTCAAGTTGAGCAATACAGCTTCTAGAATGTCACCACCAACGTTGTCAAAGTAAACATCAATTCCATCTGGACAAAGCTTCTTGATTGCTTCGTCCATGTTGTCAACGGTTTTGTAGTCAAGTACACCATCACAACCTAATTTTTTAATAAAATCAATCTTCTTTTGACCACCGGCGATGCCATATACTTTGCATCCTTTCAATTTGGCGATCTGTGCGACTAACATTCCGACAGCACCCGATGCAGTAGAAACGAGTACAGTTTCGCCCTCTTGTGGCTTACATATGTCAAGTAACCCGTAGTAGGCAGTAACACCGGTCATCCCGAGTGAATGCAAATGATACTCGAGCGGGATACCATCAATGCGGGTGATCTTTTCAACCTTATTACCGTCAGCGATGAATGTTTGTTGCCATGGTACTTCACCATGCGCAACATCGTCTTTTTTGAAATTGTCGTGCTTACTGGCAAGCACTTTGAATAATGCTAGTGATAGAACTGGATCTCCCAACTTTGTTCCTCCAAATGCAGTTGCGCTCTTCTTCATGCGGTATCGCAAGTATGGATCGACCGAAACGATAACGAGTTCGCCCAATACTTGACCATCTTTTAGATCATCTTCATTTACTTCCACAGTCTTGGTTTCGAAATCATCGCTTGTTGGCATACCATTGGGGTACGACTTGAGAGTAATCTGTTTGACTTGTTTTGTCATGTTTTTGCGTTGCTATTTTCAATACAAAACAAAGTTGAGAACTATTTTACGAACGCACAATTTAGCCACAAATAACCGAGGCATGTGCTCCGAGTCCTTAGATCCCTTGCATTCTTTGTTGCGTGACCTATTGCTTTACAAGTGAGCTGACGTTTGACACTGAACTCAAGCATCACAAAAACATCATGGCAGACAGTCAAAGTCCCCTCAAGGACGCACTAGAAGAATTCTCGACAGTAATTCTTACTAGTCGCTCAGAAATACATGGCGAAATCGAAAAACTCACCGCTGCTGGTGCAAAAGAAAAATTCAACATGACAACCGCATGGGTAATAAATCATGGCTGGAAAAAGTTATCTGAGAGTCTATTCGCCTGCGAAAAAGACTTTTCTCACGAACCACTATCTCTTATCGAAGTATTCCCACTTGCGTCGTTCATGATTGGCGCTACTGATTACCATGGAAAAGTTCAACCAGTTGAAGGTTTACATTCAACAAACTTTATCGAAAAATCAGTAGAGGCAGCTGTTACACTCATCAAATACATTCAAGATCGTGGTTGGGAACCAGATCTTGACGAACGACAATTTTTCGAACTCTTTACAGAGTTTTTCACTCGTTACATCCAATCCATCATCGATAACAATGCAAACTCTGACGCACCAGTTCGCGTTGTCATTGGCACGCTCATAGAACGAGTCAACATCGTCACGCGTGTATTGCAACCTGTGTACGATCTAGTGTACACAAAACGTGATACTGATGCGTATACTACATTTGAAAAAGTAAACCAACTATTATCATTGATGGTGCGTTGGGCAGGAAAACAGTTCGTCGAACAAAACTATGCAGGAAATCATTTCCCAGTAAAGTGGATGCAACCAGCAATGGATTTGATCAACGAACATCGTTACGGAAAAGATCTACAATACAAAAAATTCGAATATTCACAAAAACAAGCACTTGGAAATGTAATTGATGGTTTTTTCCTATTTGGTGAAAAACAAAGACAATTATTCTCCAAGTATGAATACTTTTCGACACGCATCCACAGTATCAAAGCAACAAAACTAGGATCTTTTGATAATAATGGTCTATCAGATCCTTACGTTGTCTTTAGTATCGATTCCAAAGTCAATATGAAAACGTCGATACAAAAGAAGGAATTAAATCCAACATGGACTTTTGCAGAAAATGATGAAAAAGCAAGTATTCCATGCGGAAAGAATCCATACGTCATCAAAGTGATCGATTGGGATTTAATAGGAAAAGATGAAGTCATGTGCGAGTATACTATTGATTTTGCAGTATTACGTGCCATGTTGAGATCTGTTTCTGAGAGTGAAAAAGAAAAGATGACAGTAGTGTTAAAACATCCTGAAATTGTTGATAAAGAAGGTAGAGTGGGAATGCAAACAGATGGAGATTTGACATTTGTTATTTCATTTGAGAAACAAGCATAAATTATTTGTACAATTCTAAAGCTTGTGTATGAATGCTTCTCCAGTCTATAACGAAGTATGTGTTATCGAGAACTGAAGTTAGGTTGACAGAAGTAAACCTGAATCTACCTTCTAACATTTAAAAGTCAGATGGACCTTGACGGGGCAGAAACTCTTTTTCCTGCTATATTTCGAGATATTCTACTTCTCATAGGTACAATGCTTTGTGTCATCTAACCCTACAAGATACGCAGCCGCTTCTCTGTGCAAACGTGATAGATGGTCTAATTCATTTTATAGACGCAGAGTTTGAAGAGAACGTATATCAAAAGGAGGTGAAAGAAGAATGGGAAACTTGTTTGAAGCCATCCCTTGCACGTGCTATACATACATACAAGAATAATGACGAACAAAACCCCATCGAACTCAAGCGGCAGATGGAAACAAACTACTTTAAAACAATCAACTGCGGAGACAATCTTCCAGCCACAAGCGATCATGTCATCTACTCTATTGTCAATCACTTTTTAAGAACATCTGAAGTTAACGCAGATCTCAACAGTCGAGACTTGAAGCAAGTATTGAAAGTACTTAACAGTATCGAAATGCGTAAAAAACAAGTGGACAAGTTAGATCCAAAAATGGAACGACAAATGAATGAGGTTCTACGCAAGAAAAATCTTCGCCTGACCACTGAGCGAATTCAATTGAAAGGGAACTGTTTGTACGAAAGTGTTTCAGATCAGATTTTTGGAACAAGCGAGCGCCATGCATTGTTAAGAAAGCAAGCTGCAGCGTATCTCAAGAAGAACAAAGACAAGTACGAGTCGTTTACCACTGAAAACTACGACGAATTAGTCGCAAAAATAGCCACAGATGGCGAATGGGCTGACAATCTCGCAATTGTCGCCCTGTGTGAGCTCTACTCACTCAACATTTTAATTGTCCGAAGTGACGGAAGAGAGAATACTATCTCAAGCGTGAATTCTGAGCCTGTTCGCTCTATAACCCTCTGCTATTACGTTGGTGTTCACTATTCATCTGTGTACGATAACTTGCAGACAAACTCTGAAAATTCTAACTTTGCTGACCCTGATAAAGAAGAGGAAACTGCACAACGTTTGTTCAAGGACACAATAACAAAGATTGACGAGTATATTACAATCTTTCCCAAGTCCAAAAACAGACGCTTATCCAACCATCTACTCTCTGATGACCCACAAGAAATATTCTCAGCGAAACGAGAAAGGTTGGAAGCTCTCCGAGAAAAAGCAAAAAGCTTCTCCGCTCCATTATCTATCATGCTTAAAGGCAAACGAGGATGGGGTAAAAGTTTCATTAGTATGGTTCTCGCAGGATCGCCTGTAGTACAATCAGAGAACGGGTCAGTTGCTGTATCTGACTACATCGTTCGCATCAAGCATGGTGAACGATTTTGTATTCGTCGGGTGCAGTGCTCAAAAGAAGAGTACATCAAACGCTGTCAGCAACTCGACGAGCCGATCGACGAAAATTACATACCCATATCTGTTGAGGTAGATAGTATACCACAAAACGCACCATTGAAAGACAAACTATGCGTACTGTGGTACGAGGTTATTGTACCCTCAGCTCCATTGAAAGAGTACAATATCGAGATAGTAGACGTATGCGTAATTTTTACCAATCTAATATTTAGGTTTTTGGAACTGATGCAGACGGCATACATCAACTGATGCTCGATTATTTATTTTCATCGAGCGAATCCCCTCCAATTGATATTATACTTGTACAAAGCGACGATCGTGGTTTGCTCGCACCAAGTGACATGCGTTCATTGTATGATCTCAACATATTTCTGAACGATAAACAAGTACCAAAAATTGTACCTGTATTCAACAACCGAATACACGTAACTGAAGATAAACTCACCGAGTATAACACGAATGGAAAAAAGTCTGTATGTGAAAGTATGCTATGTGAGTGTCCATGGGCACTACCACCGCGTATCGTTTCACAATACAATATCAAACCAAAAGAAATTCACAAGTCAAGTTTCCCAATGAATATCAAGTACAAAGTATTCGCAGATATAGTCTCCCATTGCGCTCATTGGGCGTTTACTGTAGACTTCAAAGCAAATTGGGTGAATGGTATGCCTATTCCAAAGCTTACCACACACTCGGATGCACAATTTCGAGAAATCTTAGCCAGTGCCCGCTCTGATACTCACTCGAATCAACTATTTGCTCTTGTTCAAGAATGTTCTAGTACTTTGGCACTAATATCTGCATGCCTCACTGCCGCTTCATTCTATCAACTCAAGGAGCGAAACAAAGATACGTTTACGGGAGTCTCCAAAGTACTACAGTCCATGGATAATCTAATACAAACTAAAAAGAATGAATTACTGTTGGCCCAGCAAATGGAGATCGAAACTGCTCTAAGTGAGCTATTGAACTCTAACAAACTACTAGCACTCAAAGAACTTGACAAGGAAAAGGTAACAACGAAAGATATCAGTAGAATTTCGACAGAACTAGTGCTTTCTATCAACAGTTTGAGGAGAGATGCTCACGCTCGACTTGTTAAAGACGCTAGTGATCTCTCTGGCCAAATCATAAAAGAAATAGCACATAAAACCAATATTGAAGTGGAGAAGATTCCATTCGATGACACAGCAAGAATACAGCTCATCAACGAGTATCAAGATATGTGGAACACTCAATTCTTCATTATAGAGCACCAAATCCTTCGTGCGTTCAAACAATTTGAGGAATTCGACAGTGGCCTTGACGTAGCCAAGCAATTCGACCAAAAGATAAAAAAATCAGGAGCGAAAGAAGGCGTGAAAGAGGGATTTAAGTATTACATTGCAGAAGCTGGTCTAAAAGTCACAAAGAAGCGTTTGTCCAAGGACATCGACGAAGAAGGAAAAGCCAAAGCACCCAAAAACTCTGCAAATATTGTACGCAACTATGTAACACAATTACAGTACGCGATCAATAACGTTAACGAGTATTGGGACAAATTCAAAGTTTTAAAAACTGTAACAGAGCACACAAACACAAACCGAATGCAGTTGGTCGAATTACGAAGTGAGGCGTCTGCATTGCGGAAGCGCATGGGAAAATTCTTGAGGCAAAATCAAACGTAAGCGAGATGTATAGTTGACTAACAAATAGAAAACGCGAAGCATTGTATAACCCAGTAAAATTAGCACACGAAAGCTACAACCCTATCCAACAAGCTCCAAAGAAAAAAACGTAACGTTGGATTACCATGACTAATTTTGTAGAAAAAAGAAATACCAAAACAAAATACCAATTAGTAACGCTTCACTAGAACACAAAGAAAGCGACGATAAAACTATTCGCATCGTCATTGACAAAACAAACAAGAAAGTTCTACTACAATGCTCAACAACGCAACACGAGACCATGAAAAACCAAATCAAGGAAGCGGTAGATGGTTGCAAACCTAACACAATACTTGGACATGCTGTACCGCCACTTATGGTCGCGTCAATTGTTAGGGAAGAATTTAAAGAAGGTCCACTTGTCCCCCATTTGCATTTTGACGAAGTATTGCGTGACACCAGTATCAAGCATAGAGTTGCATTTATTTTTATACGCGAGTCAGACTTGGAGTTTTATCAAGAGAAATGCAAGTACGAAATACAAACAGGATATTTTCACTTGGTCGTGCTTGATGACGAGGCTGTACAAGGAAAACGAATTGGAGTTATCCGTACCCTCATTATGCTCTTTAGTGAGCACTTTAACGCTACATAGTAAGTTTTTAAATTTTAATACTGACATAAAGCGCCGTCATGATGGACGATGATATTCGATCCAGTGGTTTATTGGAATGGACACCAGAAAAATATAGTTACCAGCCATCTACACTTAGCAGAATGCTCATTATGGGTCTAAAAACGTTACACGCAGAATTGAACAACAACGATGACCTAACCTCGCGTGGAGAAGCGATTGACAGATTCTGTAAGTTGGAGGATAATCCAGATCATGACGAATTATTGGAAGAAATCAGAAAACATGACAAAAAATGCTATCGCGAGATCACCTCCAAGTTGGATAACAAAAAGCAAGACATTGCAAAAGATCCAAATATTCTTTTGGAATTGGTTCCAGAAAAGTTTAAAACTGAATTTGAAGAAAAATTAATTGGATCCTCACAACAAATTCATACAGTCAGTGCAATTGGATTCTATAATGGTGGATCTCCAGTTCAAATTCGAAGTGTAGGACGTATGAGTGAGTATGGCATGGATTCTCACTATGACTGCCCTATGGCCTATCAAATAGTTTTATTCAATTTGGACGCCGTTCGTGGACATCACCATGTATCTGATGAAGTGTTATGGATGGATCCGTTGCCCTTGGAAGAAAGGAATAAACTCGTAGAAGAAGCACAAAAAGATTCTGAAAAGCAAACAAGTGATGCAGCCAAAAAAGCAAAAAAACTTGGGTATAGTTTTGAAGATAGATATTTGGCAGAGTCTCTCCGAGCATATGACAAAGTACAATATCACATGTTCAGATTCAAATTTCACGCGGAGAAGTGGAAATCTTCACTTGATAGCCAGTTCAATCCAACGAAGAAGAGAGAAAATCAAAAGAGAGCCCCAGCAAAGAAAGTAGAAACAAAATTGGAAACCGAGAAACCTGCAACCAAACCAAAAACGAAACAAGATAAAGGCACGAAACGCAAATTAGAAAAAGTTGATGAAGCAGAACATACCAATACCATAGCAGACGTTTCAGAGCCTGCTAAAAAGGTACGCAAAACACAAGACCATTGTAGATGTGTTAAAGGGAAGTGCACGGGCTGTGTGTGCCGCAAAAAGGACAAAAAATGCACTGACGATTGTACATGTGCAAAAACTAATTGTACCAACCATTAAATTATTGAACTTCAGTTAGCTACCATTTCGATTGCATAATTGAACTGTTTTATGAACATTGCTTACGTTTTGCCTTCTTGTAATTAGCATTATTATCCTAATTTCTATGAATAGATTGCTGTCCCGTGGATACTTGAATATGCGTAGCAAAGCAACTCAACTATCAGTGTTCAAAGAACCCAAAGTCCTCAACATCGAAAGATTTGAATACGACAAGAAGAAACCAGAAATGAAACGAAAAACACCTACATCAAAACAAAAGATGCCCAAGCGAGCCAAATTCGATTATACAATTGATTTTGATGCTATTGATTTTAGAAAACAACCAGAACTTTATCGAGTGGGTAAAGGCGAGCAAGGTGTTTTATCTGTACAACCATACAAGGGAGAAATTCTACCCCATTGGCGATTCAAGAATCCAGAAATTGCTCAAAAGAGCGCAGATAAGATTTACGAAATGTTTGAAGAGTACAAGAAGCAAAATGATTTTGTTGGAGCTGATATGGCAAGAAAATTCTTAATGGTTGGTTAACGTCAAATCAAGTCTAACAAACATAGATGGGATGGACTCGTTCTAGAAGATACGCCAATCACAACTCTGGCACCAAGTACTCGGAGGAAGATCGTGACGATGTCCCAGAAAGAATCGAGAGTGGAAAGTTAGATCCAGAAAAGATTTATGAGACAAGCGAATACAAAGACGAACGAAACAAACAACATGCTGTCGTAACTAAAACAAAGAAAGTTCTTCCAAAATCAGACCAAAATGGTGAGAAATCAAGAATCAAAGCAGAAAGTGCAGAAATCTTTCGCAAACTGTACAAAAAGGCAGCTGATGATCCAGAGTACCAAGAAATGCTAAGGAATCATATCATAACAAACGAAAACTAATTATTACATGTTTTTACCATCTCATTTCTCTTCTCTTTTCTTCTTTTGCATTTTCTACTGGATCTGCTTCATCACTGCTTGATGACGACGATGAATCAGAGTCAGAGTCAGATGAACTGTTTAAATGGTCCATTAAATCTTTTGCAGGATCAAACTCTTCCTCTGTATCAGATCCATGTTGATCCAAGAATGCAGCACGTTTGTAGTCAATTTCTTTCGTTCTTGGAACATTAATTTCTTTCTGTTTCATTTCTTCCAATGTATATCTCTTTCGTCTTCTCTCCAATAGTGTTTCTTGTTCTAGAATATAATCTCTTTGCAGTAACGTATTTTTAGGTACATTGTCCAAATCAACTACAATATCCTCTCCTAATTGTACTTTTCTTATTTTAACTGGTTCTGCTATTTCTTCTTCTTGTGGTTGACCTCCTTCTTCATCATTTGGTTCTTCATTTTGTTCTTGTACAAATCCATGTTTCTTGATCTTGCGGTGTCGTATTTGACGTTCTTCATCAGAATCTGTTTCACTGGAAGATTCTGATTCAACATCTGTAAATAGTTTTCTTCTTCGTCCACCCTTTCCCATTCCACTAACTTCAAGATCAGCATCTTCAGAGTCGGATGCAACATCTTGTTCACCTTCCATTTCCATCATTTGTCCACCTTTTTGTTTTGCACCTTCTTCATCACTTGTCCAATCATCTTCACTTGCTTCTTTTTCTACATTTTCATCCTCTTCTTCTTTTCCTGCTTTTTCTGCATCATCAGAATCTGATGCTTCAATATCGATTCCTGCTTCATACAATAGATTTGGTTCCATGCGTCCAAAGAGTCTAGTCATGGTGACTTTGTAGCCAGGTGAGTGGTGGTGTTTATCTCTGTAATCCAAACCTTCTCTCTTCATGTCAAGTACATACTGTTCATACTCTTCTACACCTTGATAAATATCTCGAATGAATTGTCTATTGATATCTACTACTGTTTTGTACATTAAAGATCGACTTTGATTGATGGCATCGGAAACGGCGCTAACGATGAAATTGTCACGATATTTTTGTGGTAGTGATTTGATCTTTGGATCGAGGAACTCGACACTGACGATTCTTCCCATACCAGTAACCTTTGCGCGTACTGCTTTTGGTCCACCTGCTGTTCCAATGTATTCTCTGGATCCATATTCGCGTTCTGTTTGTGCTTTTGCATTGTACATTTTTAAAAAGATTTTTTGTGCATAGTCTGGTGCCATTTGATAACCTTCGACCAAATATCGTAGCAATTGACCTGATTTGCTTGTTCCTCTTCCAAGATTGTCTTGTGTGTAATTGATCGCTGATCCTTGTATTGGTTTCGCAGAAGGATACTTTTCGTCAAATTCTTTTGTGAACTGTTGTGCTTCTTTGTGATCGTAATTGCTCACAAAGTCATTTAGTATATCGTCTTCTGCCTGTCCCAAATTTGCTACCCAGGCCAAATGTGATTCACGTTCTACTTGTTCTTTTTCTTCTCCTGTAAGCTCGCGATTTTTGAACAATACACTCTTTTGTAATTCTAATTCGTCGGCAGAGTCGTTGTCGTCAAGCTCAAACATTCTTTTTTCGGTTTGTGTTATTTGTTTCGACAACCTTGTTGCGAACGTATTCCACCGTAAGTGTGGTATCGTCACACGTGCTCTCGAG
>JAESGV010000891.1_pt1 | contig 12923 bp, 9 predicted proteins | sample 9269781 | NCBI WGS metagenome assembly JAESGV01 (sample SAMN15741586, study PRJNA653496) | algae metagenome | isolation source: Tildeniella torsiva UHER 1998/13D and co-occurring heterotrophs from... | place: Slovakia: Slovak Paradise National Park, Hrabusice, Kosice Region | collected 2000-01-01 | reverse complement strand
AACAAACATGTTGTCGTTATCAACATAGCAGATGATATTTGTTTCCTCTTCAACTCTCACGCACTCAGCTTTCTAGATAGGTTCGTGGTACACTACTTTGTAGTTTTCCAAGATGGCAATCCAAAATTTAGCAACAACTACTATTTGTCCATTTGGCAAAAGAAAGGATTTCGCATCTAGTACTTCGTAATCCAACGTCAATGGTAGTGCTGTAATTTCGTACGTGGTCATATCAACCAAGGAAAACTTGCCGCTTTCAAAAACGAGCAGATTTCCAGGTTGTGTTGCTAATATTCCGTCGATTATCATGGAAAACGTTTTTATAATCTTGTATAGCTCGTCGCGAAGTTCCCACTTGTTACTGCTTCGTATAACAAAGACAAGGTTTCCATTTGAAAGTTGATAAAAATAATTTGATTGCGAAAATAGGTAAGATACTAGTTCTTCCATTTTTCCTTCTGTTTTGCTGTATCTGAATATTTTTCCACTAAACTGGATCAACAAGTCACCATTTCGGAGTTCCAGTGCTGAGCAGTGACTAATTTTTTGCATGTTTTTGTGAAGTTCGTGATTGTATGTTGTAGTTTTCGAGTGGTTGTTGGTGAAAATCCAAGAGTAAATTACCGTCGGAAAGTTGTGAAACGTAAGGGTGCCACTCTGATGTACCAAAAGTAGCTTCTCTCTTATGTGTAAAAACATCATAAATAAATGTCTCTTTGCTCTCTATGTCGTATGCCACCAATCGTCCCTGCCAACATTTACTGCGTTGTTTTCTAAATCTGTTTTGAAGATGTGACTGTAAGCGTTGGGTACTGACAAATTTGTCGTTGGTATCGCTTGTGAAATGGAAACGCACGAGTTGTGTTTGCGGAGTCGCTGTTTAAAATAAATAATTTTATAAAACAATCCGAAAAAACAAGAAACCAATGCACATCTGACAACTTTAATAATCAGCATATCTTAGCTATTAATTTTTCGATTTTGTATAAAATCTTTTTTCTATGCAGCTCCGGTTTGACTAGTAAATCTCGCCTAAGCGCAGCATCAGTCATTCTCGTCAGTATAGCTCCATCAACTTGCAGCAACTCAAATATCTCTTGGTACTGTTTCAGATCTTGATCCAATGACAACCACATTGCAACATCTTTAGGATTCCATTTTTCTAGTAACAAAACCGCTCTTTTTCGCTGGACATAGTACGCAGGTGGCTCAATTTCGACAACATCTGTACTTTCGTCCACCTCATGTCGCACTGGTGGTTTATACCATTTTAACTGTGATGAATCCACTTGTTTCCACTTTGGTTCATTGAGCGCCACTATTAAGGTTAGAATTGTCAATTAGTTAACATACTGATCATTCCGAGCTCATTTCGGTAGGAAATATTAATTTCGTTAAGAGTACCTGGTTCCACTCTGAACCACTCAGCCATATCATACGTGTACCTTCCATAACTATTTCCAATTGTCGTCAACAAACCAAATGTTTTCGTATCTGACTCTTTTAGTGCAATACGATTCCTACTGGCAACATTTGTTAAATCCATTCGTACCTGTGCGAAGCCTTGCGAAACTGCTCGGCAGAAGCGAATGTGAATTGTTCCCAGAACAGATTTATTTACATTAGAGATTGATTCTTCATCTTGTGCGATGGTTGTATTTTGGAACATAAAGTCAGATACACTACTTCCGTCCTCGAATCCGTATACAATTTGCGATTCTTTCTCGGATAAAATGTACGCACGTTGAAGTCCATCGCCAACCATTGTTGGTTTTCCATCAATGGTAACGTAAGCAGCAACAGTTTCGTTGGAATTGTTATACAAACGAATGGCGAAACGTCCAGGTGTGGTACATACTAGTACATTTTGCACACCATCAAAATCAGTTTGTATTGCGTTATCAGTCGTAAACAGTGATCTTTCTGAATCTTTTGTCTTTGATAACAGGTCTACCCTAAAGATTGCACCTGTGCGTTGCATGGTTTTGTTGATCTTTGGTTGATCACTGTGAAATTACAGTACGTGTTACAATTATTCGTAACGACGATAATGATGTTCGTGTCTAACCTGCCTTGAACTAGGATATCCAACTGACCACGACAGTATAGTGACGGCAATGATAAGTACCGAAGCGACTATCGTAAAACTAGTATCAGCGAGTTCATATAGATACTTGGGACAAAAGACGCTCCAGATGAACAAGTGATCTTTCATAGCAAGCAACATGGCACTGCTAACGAGCATTCTTGGAGCTCGCAGCAATCCAAACTCTATAAACAAGAACTTGAGCGTCCATGCACTTGGATTCTTATCAAGAACAGGGTTACTGCCTTGTATCTTTTTATGATTGAATCCTATCATTAACGCAACGACCAAGAAGATGAGTCTTGGTAAATACTGAAGTAGAAAGATCAAACAAGCAATGAGAGTAGGACTGTACTCTGTAAGTCCTTGATAAACACCACCAAAGTCGATTGTTGCAACAGAGATAGAGCGACCAAAAGAGTAGTACGCACTCATACCCATAAAATGACAAACCAAGAGCCAATCTGATTTTGAGAATCCAGTAACTCGGAAAGTAGCAGTTACACCGTTTTGCACGCCAACTTGGTGAGTCACTTGAGTTCGAACGAGTGCTAAGATTTGTAGTATGACTATTGTAATAGCACCATAGTTTTGTAAACGTTCTATCAAGAACCAGAAGCTCGTGAGAATGATAAACACACGTAGCATGATATAGTTCCAGTACCGATTTGTGACAAATGGCACAGCAACGAATTGTAGTGCGTGAATTGCGTACAAAAAGTGTATCGAGTTGAATGGGTATGGTAGCATTTCTGGAAATAGTTTGTACACTAGCACGTTCACTAACGTGGCAACTGATACACTCGCTTCGATCAAAGCAATTTTTCTTACTTTGTTATTCTTGCGTATCGAGTATATAGCGTGTAGCACAATCAATGAAATACTGATAGCAACGCTAACAATCGCAATGTGCGTGATCCATGGTGTTACAAGTTGACTATACATCAACCACTGCCAGTTCATCTCGCCACCTGCTTTTTGATGCTCCTGTACGAGTTCATTCCACTTGATTCCACTACTATTCCAGTATCGAAGTATACGGCCACCGATAGCTACTAAAATAATTGGTAACGCAGGTCTCTTGTACTTGACTTGGTATACAGCTAACAAGATGTAAATAGTTGTACTAGCATAGTACCAAAATTGATGTTCTTCTTCGATTAAACTACTTGATGTGGAACTAGCGAGGTGAAGAGATAGAAAGGCGACCATTACACCGCGAATAAAGTTTCTGAATGGCTCTGGAGATGATTGTACGTATGCGCTACTGTAGTATCGTTTCGTACTGCGTGAGAATGCCAACTGAACACCAAGTAGTATGAGTACTTGTACAAATGCAGCGAAACCGAGTGAAAAGAAGAACGAGAGGATCATTCCATGGTTATTCTCACAAATGTCTATATGGTTAGCATAGAGTGCGTATTCTTACACGTATCAGAGCTCTTGCAGTAGAAATAGTTTCCAATTTGATAAACGAATAGAGAAAATAGGAAAATAGCGCTTGGATCGCTGAACGTGACTAGATGTTAGTATTGTGTCAAAAGAAACGTACAATCAGTCAACTTGAAGTAGTATATAATCACTAAGAAACATGGAACTGTAATCGCAATGATGGATATCGCTAATAGTAACCCGTTCATGTCGTAACTTGTAATTTGGCGGATCAAGTGATCACTAGTCATAGATAAAAACTATTCATAGTTAATAAATTAAGAGATTGATCTTACTTTGTTATACTGATCAACTAGTTCTTGTTTCTCGAATTTTCCTTGTTGAAAACGTACGTGATTCTCTTGTAGTCGCTCATAATCACGAATAAACGAATCGTTACTGTTGATCATCTCTACAATCTGTTTTGCATCAAAGTTACACAAATACGTGTTAAGAATCTGATCTGCGTTTGATGCGAGTCCTCCAAGTAACACATCTTCAAAAGGTTCAAACGCACTCGTGATCAATTTGCCAATGTTGTGTCTTGGAATAGGTAACCCTAACAGAGTCGACAAAGTAGGTACCAAATCAATTTGATTCACGCGATTTACTTGTTTTCGTTTCCAATCAGAGTAGAAACTCGTGTATCGTGGAGATAGCAGTGATAGAACAGTTTCTGTTTCTGCACGACTTGCTCCTCCGTGGTTTCCGCTATCAGTCATACCATGATCACTACATACGACAAGTAACGTATCATCGTCGAGCGTTTTCCATAGTTTCTGAACGACTTGATCCATTTCTTCTAATTTTGCTTCTACCATGCTCGAACTTGCTCCAATGTGACCTAAATGATCTAATCCAAGATAATGTAACGCTAAAAATCCAAAGTCTGTTGGTAACGAGTCCAAATGTCTTGAAACGTTCAAGTCAACTTGTACTGTATCAGTAACAAAGAATGATGTTACGACATCACTATTCGTGAACGATTTTGGTCCGAAACTCTTGTACAATCGCATCCACGTTTCATCTCCAAGTATTGTTACCGTTTTGTTCGCTTCACGAAACTTGTGTAATAAACTATCTTCATTTGTAGTTTGTTTCTCGTCTGCTTCTGATGGTATTAAATTGTTTAAAATGTCTAAAAAGACTGGCATTGATCCTGACATGAGTGCGCGTAGTCGTGGAAGTGTTACTGTAGGTGGGTGAGCATGCGCAATGTATCCGTTTTTTGATTCAAAAATATTTGAGCGTGTGAACTTCATGCCTTCTTTTTCGAACATTAAATCTGCTCGCATAGCGTCAATGACCATGAATATAACTCGTAAGAACGGTGAGTTTGCATCATCGACAACAAGATGTGTTTTGGAGTGGTTTTTGAATAGCTCCCAAGTTTGACGATATTGTTTCTCGCTAGGAATCGTTTTTTGTTTAAAAAACGAACGATAGAACAAATAGATCGCACTTATTTGCGCAACTGCTAGTACAGTCCATACAATTAGTAGTTTGATTTTGTGTCGTGATATTTTAACTCCGTCTCTGTTCGAATGCACATGAGGAACATCTCGTCTGTCCTCGTGAACAAACAACATGCCACGTCTTTGAAAGGTTGTAATGGGATTACAACTTAGAATCCCAACACAGCAATAATTTAGGGAATTCATGATCAAATTCATATGCATTCTCAATCTCTTTGATTTCCTCTTCCTGTCAACTCTACACTGAGACCTTGTACACTTCCCTTGATATGTCCAACTTTGTGTTTCCCATCTAGCTTTTTGCATAACATACGCCAACGCAACTTGTAACAACTCTACTTGCTTCGCGTTTGCTATTTTCTCAAGAACTTTGGAAACTGCTTTATCTCTTTCAGAAGTTGGAATAAAGTTTCGTCCATTGTTGTGTTGTTCTCGTTGTTTGAACCATTAATTTTTCGGATGTAACTAGGTCATTGAGACTTTGCATTAGCTCAGCAATGCTGGTGGTGAAGTCCCACCAATGAACGTAGAAAATGTCGACGTAGGTCGTTTGTAATCGTATAAGAGACGCATCGATAGACACCCGCATACTCTTCGTTCCATTTCCAAAATAGTTGGCATAAATTTTTGGGTGCTCTTTTTGCTTGTCCAATGGAAAGCCTGTATACTTTGTTGCAATAACCATTTCATCGCGATTGTTTCTACTTGCCATCCATTCTCCTATCCATTGTTCAGATTCACCGTATTTGTAGGCATTTGCGGTGTCTATACAGTTGTGACCCTCTTTATAAAAGTAATCAAGCATTTTAAATATTTCATCTTTGGTGATTTCACTGTATCATTCCTGATTGTTGTTCCAAAAGTCATTGCACCAAGGCACAATGGCGATACCCTCAATCAGTGGCTGAAGGTGATAGGTAAATCTTGATCATGAATATCTTTATTTGCACTGAAAAAGTCTCTTTATTTACCTTTAATGTAATCATCTTTATATTCAGTATATACATTAATCAAGCTTAAATCTTTGTTTTCTAATGTAAGCTTCTTAGATCATCAACAGATAGTCTATTTAAATAGTTAATAATGACAGTGTATAATATTTTAATACTTTAGATGTGTTTATACCATAAAAACTGTTTATACTTGCAATATTATTCATAAACATCAATATACTAGTAATAGGTTAAATAAGATAACTTAATAAACTTATATAGCTTAACTGATTTTATACATCTTATATCTTATTTAAAATATATATATATAATTATTTGCTTCTAAAATGCTTCTTTTCAACAATAATTCATATTTAGGAATAATATTATTTATAATACTTATTTAAATACAAATTAAATTAACAACTAAATTATTTCTTATAAGTTATTAAAGTCTTTTATATTATTAGCAATAAAAGATATTTTTTTAAATATCTTATAAAGTGTAATATAATCAGATAAAAATTGTGTTATTATCTTGTTATTGTTATATATCTTGTTTAATATTTCATTTAAATCATTATTAAACACTTTAACAAAATCTCTTTTAATAGTTGATTTTTCTTTAATAACTTTTTTCTGTTTAATTAAAAGTTGAATAAAGTTAAAAAATAGTTCAGTTTTAGAATTATAACCATACTTTTCCAATATATTAATATAATTATTTTATAACTTTATTTTACTTAACTTTTTCCTATATTCTATTTATTTTTGTTATTTATCTGTTAAAAATTATGTATTATATATGTGTAACTTAAATACTTATATATTTATACTTTATAATAACAAAATTATCATATTATTATTTAAAATAATGTAATATTTTTTAAATATTAGATATTAGATTTCTTTTATTGGTTTTTAGAGGCAATATTTCTGTTATAACAGGTTTTTAATAGAAAGTAATATTATTTAAATTAATAATATACTTTTTTATTAGTAGTATATATATTTTAACATATTTATAATATAATTCTTGTTTTTGTAATAGCTTAATAAAGATGATGTAATTAACAATGTCCTTCTTCATACTTTTATATAAAATTGTATTATATTTTGATTTTTTATAATACTAGTTAATTAATATACTTTTTATCTTAAAAATCAAGATTTATTTATTGTTTTACAAATTTATCAATACTGTTATAATGTTATTAAACTAAAATTTAGCTTAATTATATAAATAATAAATTAAATTAAAAGTATTATAATATAAAAACTTTAAACTAATTAATAATAATCTCAAATACTATATAACAATCAAACAAATGCGCATAAACCTCTTATAAACATAAAGATTATTATTTATAAACAAGATTTATTTAATTATATACTCTTTTATACCATTAATAATACAATATTGTTTGGTTTTATCTTATAATTTTATATAATATCAATATATAACATCACTTATTTTAATATAATTTAAATTAGTATTATATTAATATAACACTAATTTAAATTATATTATATTAAATATAACAATTATTCTATATTATATTTTAATTAATATTATTATTATAACATTGCAATTTATTGATATAAAACATTAGTTTACATTTACTAAATGTATCAAAAGTATAATCAAGCATTATATAATTTAAATTTATAATATTTAATAAATTATTTTAATAATAATAGTCTTTTTTAAGCTTTTTTGACATTAAAAAGACTGATATTGTTAAATAATTTATTTTCTAAAATAGTAAAATTTTTTATTAATAATATTACCAAAATAAAAACTGATTAGTTTTTAATAATAAATAATCTAAAATATGCAATAATATTTCTTTTTATTTATTTTATAGAAATAATTACATTAATATATATAATAAAATAATATACCAGTATATGCATTTGATAAAATATAACAAATTAAAAAAGCTTTTTATTTTTAATAAATATAAATATTTTTTTATATAAAACCTAATATTATGTATTAAGTTGTAAATATTAGTTTTTTAAATTTTAATAAATTATCAATTTTAGCAATAAGGTTACTTTTAACATTTTACAGTTAAAAAGATTATTATTTATATAAAAATAATAAAGTTTACACAATTACAATAAAAATCATATATAATATAAAACATACCATATTATACTAAAATAGTAACTATATTACAAATGCTTATAAATTAATACTTGTTATATAAAAATTATTAAAATTGTAATATACAGCTATATAATATGAAAATAATGCAGAAAAATATTATTTGAATGTATCAGATAATTAAAATTAATTAAAAATATAATAATGCATTTTTAAAAGTAATTTACAAATAAAAACAAGATTTAATTAAAATTAATATTTAATATAATGTTATAAACAACAAATATATTAAATGTAAAAATTATATTTTTAAATTTCATGCCTTTTATTATAAATATAAGAACAAATTATATAATATGCTCTAAATGCTACTTACATTATAATTATAACAATCATATATGTATATTCTATCAATTCAAAAGATAATAAAATTCAATTATATAATTATTAAGTTATTTTTAAACAATAATCCAAAATCTATATATTTAACATAAAACATTTGAAATTAAAGCAAATCAAATTATTAAATTAAAAATAATAAAAAGAAATATATATAAATTAAATTTTATAAAAAAATAGTACTTAGTTTAAATATTATAATAAAAGTTATAAAAACAATTATAATGTAAGTATTTATAACTAATTAATAATTTTTAGTTTTTGTATAAAATAAAAACAAGTTAAACTTATAATAAATCCAACAACTAATAAATAATATTTATAACTTAATTTAAATACTTTTAAACAATTACAATTATTTGAAATTAATCATTATTGAAATAATTTATAATTATCACAATAAACTATTTAATTAACAAATAATATATAAAAAAGATCTTATAACAGTAAAATAAGTACTAATTGCATATAATATTCTAATATATTACTAATTTATCTTATTATATATTTAATTAAGTTATGTTATAGTAAGATTTAACAGTTTTGACTAATAACATTTAAAAACTATAAGTAAGCAAGATTAATTATGTTATATATATTTAAACTAATATATAACTTGATAAACTTTGTTAAAATTGATTAAATATTAGATTATATTAAACTTGTTAAAGAAAATACTAGAAATTTAATATTTATATCATTAAAAAAACTTTGTTATATATTTAATAATAATAGTTATTCATTTTATATATATAAATTGATTAAGTTAACAATCATATTAGCTAATTTTAAGTCATATCTTCTTAATGTATTAATATTATTAAAGTAAACTAATAATATTTTAAAGTAAAAAAAAAGAAATATAGTTTATTATTATTAAGCATAAAAATAATGTTAAAGTATTTGTATAATTTCTTTGAAATAAAAGTACTTATATATTAAATCTTATTAATTTGATAAAAATATATACTAAATTTGTATAAGTCATTAATAAATAATATAATATTATTAAAAAGACAAAAATTAATATTATTTTAGCACTTTAAGTTATTTTCCTATATTTTATACTTAACTTATAGCTGTTTAAGGATAACTATTTGACTTTAAATAAAAGTAAAGATTTATTAGCCATATTACATTAAAAGATATTTGTTAACTCTTATAAAGTATTATTAAACAAAATAAATCAGCTTTTTACTATTATATAATTAAATATATCTCTTTCTATAAAAGCACATAGTAGATTTTATATTAAAGTATTAAAAGCAATATAAAATATTACTGTACTTTTAAATATAACATAAATAATAAATATAAGTACTATATTTTATATCTTTTAAGACTTTTAAACAAGTATAATATATACAAAACTAACTTATACAACTTAGCTTATATTATTTAACCTTATCTATCTTGTTATATTATATCATAAGAGAATATCTTAAATTAATTAAATAAAAGTTTTGTTTTTCTATTTATAATTTAGTTATATAACTATTATCATTATTATAATAGTTAACATAATAATAGTAACAGTTTTATTATTTTTAAGTGTAAATAGACAGAATATTATAAAAATTTTAACAATTCATTTTAAAGCATTTTATTTTTCAAATAGCTTTTTAGATTACATTTAGTACAATTTTATTTAGCTTTTTATATTTAATATTCTAATAATATTAAAAATAAGTATTGTTTTATTTTAGTTTTTACTGACAAGTAATAATGTTTTTCATATTTGTATAATATAAATAATAAAATTAATCATCTTTACTAACATTTGTTAACAAATTCTTATTATATTTATTGATATTTTATATAAATAAAATCAATTTTATTAAGTATTTTTTGAAGCTTTTAAGAATTTTTAACAGTTTATTAAATTAATATATCTTAAAAGCAAGCTGCTGAAAGAAGCATAAATAATATTAGATATATTAATCTTATCTATAAATATCTAGTCAACCTATTAGCTAAAACCTAGTTATTTTATATTATAAACTAATAATAGACTTAGATAAATTAATTACTAAACTATAAAACTATAATATAAAACCAGCAATTCTATAATTATTTTTTAAGAAATAGCTTTACAAAAATAAGGTTATTTTATTAAATATTAATATCTTACCTGATATTAATAAATATATAAAAAATATAAAATTAAACAATATAATACAAAAAGGTATTAAAAATTATACATTTTATTGCTAATTTAAATATGTATATAATTACACAAATGTATTACTATAAGTATGAGCTTAAAATATAAAATGGGCCTTAATATTAAGTTTATTATTGTTAAAGTTAAAAAAAATTATTATTATCCTTAGTATTATAATTTTAATTAAAAATAACTAAAAATTTCAAGTTTATAAAGTTAATTCAAGATAATATAACTTAAATAAAAAATATAAAGCTTATTTTCTGATTAAATATATTTTATTCTTAAATTATAGCTGCATATTTATAATTTCAATTAATTTAAAATATTTATTGTTAAATATCATATAAAAATTTAATGAAAATAATTTTTAAAATAGTTTAAACATTAAATTTATACAAATCTACAGCAAGTACTTAAGAACTAATTATATTTAGTATATTATTGTTCAAAGTATAATAAATAATAAATCATTTATTAAAAAGAAAATATAAAAATAAATACTATAATTATAGTTTTTTATAAATTTCTACAAGTTATACAAGGTATATAAGCATATTTATATATATATAAATAATTAAATATTAATACTTGTAATAATAAAATACTTTATATCAAAAATATATCAAATAACAAGAATTTATACATATAATAACATACAAATCCGTTGAATATTATGTGTTTTATATATTAAATTTTTTTATAAAATATTTTATAAATATAATACTCTATTAAACTTATTTAATAGTAAATAAATAGAATAAATCTAATATTTAATTAACAACTTTTTTATTGTTTTTCACATATTATTTGTATTTATTTTTCAAATTTATTTTAAAATCTTAAAGAAATAATAAATAAGTCTTATAAAGAAATATATTATTTAAGTTTTAAAAAAGTTAATTGCTATTTATATAAATTTGCTAAATATATATTTTTGTTAACAGTTATTAAATTATTAGTTTATACTTGGTTTATTAATACAAATCCTTTTTTTTAAAATAAATCTATATCTATTAACAATTACTACAATGTTATTCAACTTTAATATAAAAACAACTATCTTTATATATATAATACTTAAAACTATTTAAAAGTATATTTAATAATACTTAAAAGAATATTATTTAAAAAATAGTATTTATACTTTATAATTAAGTTTTTTAAAGCTTTAAACAAACTTAATCTCTTTAATTACTTCAAAGATTTCTTAAAAGATAAGAAATTATACATTTTAAGCTTTACTCTTTTAAGTATTTAAAATATCTTTATTTAAGCTAAATACTTTTGTAATATTATCAAGTATTTTAAAAGTAAATATATAAGAAAGAGATATAAAATTATTTTAAAAAATAATACTTTTTTACTAAATCAGTTCAGTTTACAAGCAAATCAATAAGCTAATTAGTGGTTTTTTAATTTATTTATAAAAGAAATAATATTTGTTAAATGATTGCTTAATTTTATTAAAATTAATTATTGCTTTAAAAACATAGATGTTAAAATATATGTTTAAACTAATACTATTTATAAACTAAAACAAGCAATTATTTATTATATCATTTTTAATAAAATTATTTTTAAAGATAAATTATTTAATAAGTTAAGCAGATTAACCATGATAAAAATAAAGATTAAAAAGCTTATATTTATAATAAAGCAAAAAAATAAGCAGAAATTAAGAATAATATAGTACAAAAGAACATAACACAGTTATTAATAATTAATAGACTAAATAAAACAAGTTTAGGTAAAATAATTGCACTACTATTATAATTAATACATATTTAATTAATAGTAACAAATTAAAACAGCTGTATTGTTACAACTATGTTTATTGCTATAAATATTAATTATATTGCCATAAATAGTAAATAATTCATTAGTAAAATGTATTAAAATTGACAATTTATATAAAATTAGAATATTTATAGCATAAAATAACTTATTATTAGTAAAATGTTTCATATTATTATTAATCAAAAAATTAAAGCACAAAAATACTTAATAAAACAGATTTTTATTTATTTGATATATTTAAACTAATATTTATAAAGATAAAGTAATAATATCTGTTAAAAAACGCTCTATTATTGCATTAATAAGAATTAAACTTTTAATTTAGTTTAAATTAGCCAGAAAATAGATTTAAATTTTAATGTTAAGTATTACAACATACAACTATGTCAAAACAGAACTTTTATCAAGTTATTTCAAGCCTATTATGTGTATGTTTATATAGTTTTATTAATTATTAATAACATATACTTAAGTTAAAACCTTGGTAAAGGCTGTAATATTATCACCATTTTTGTTTTAAGAT
>JAESGV010000890.1_pt1 | contig 12927 bp, 8 predicted proteins | sample 9269781 | NCBI WGS metagenome assembly JAESGV01 (sample SAMN15741586, study PRJNA653496) | algae metagenome | isolation source: Tildeniella torsiva UHER 1998/13D and co-occurring heterotrophs from... | place: Slovakia: Slovak Paradise National Park, Hrabusice, Kosice Region | collected 2000-01-01 | reverse complement strand
AGTACCAAATCTTCAGTGTTTCTAGGTACCGCCAAACTATCACTTTCCAAAACATTGTGAATTGGTAATTGGAAAGTAGAAATGATACTTGTGAGCAAGTTGTACGCTGATAAACGAGTTTGTGGGTTCTGACTTTCCAAATTCAAAAAGGAAATGGATAACAATTGTCCTGGAACATCACTTGGTTTCAATCTTCGTTTCTTTGGAGTGACGGTGACAACTGCTTCCTCCTTGTTGTGATGAACATTCACTTGTGCACTCTTCTTGCTGTTAATGTATTGATTGATGACACTAGTATCACGTTGCAAGTCGGTACTACGAATGGTAATTTGAGTTTCACGATCTGGGTCAGTTGGATCTTCCAAATACTTGATTACAAAATCTTTTTTGGAAACGTTCAATAGTTGACGTTTTGCTTCCACAGAGTGTACGTGTTCGAGTGGAATTGCGTCGACCTTGAGACCAACGTGATCTACGAATTTTTCATCTTTTGTAAAGATCCACATGTGGTCGCTACTGATACCAATGGAACAATCTTTTGGTGATTGTGAGGCATTGATAATGTTCTTGATGTGTTTACCTTCAATGGCCTCTCTAACCTTTAGTGTTGCTTCTGGCAATGCTGGTGCTGTCTTGAGTGACAAACGAGCGTTCAAGTCTGGCATCATGCTATCTAACATGTGCCACTTGATCTTTGTAACGTCACCAAGTTGACTAATACGTTTTGTGCATTCTCTAAAGGTAGTGTTTGGATTCACTACGAACACTTCACGTAAATTCTTCTTGGCACCAGTTGGGAACAATTTCATGAAACGCAATACAGCAGAGAATGGAATACTTTGGTACATTCTCCAATGCGTGCAATCGACAACGATATTGTATGGTTCCTTGAACACTGGTTCCAATGTGTTAAAGATCAAGTATGTGATCAAATCCCAATCGTCAGTCGAATTCATTTTCGTGTTAATCAACTTGGATGGAACAAAGTAAACCATGTTAACGTTCTTATCGTTCTTTTCTCCCAAGTAGAACAATTTGACACTTTGCCATGCCAATAAACCCTTATCTTTGACGGCCATCTTTTTCAAAAAGTCCTTGTAACGAGCAGATGTATATTCTTCATCGGAAGCGCCACCTTTGACACTCTTTGCTACCGCACGTTCCTTCTTTGGTGCTTCTGGTGCTTTACCAAGTCCATTCATAACTTTTGTGAATTCATCATACGCGTTATTCTTTTGCAAGTATGGACGCAAACTTTCCGAATAGTTTTGGAAGTATCTATGAATGACATGGAAAGCATCCTTGAGTTCATCGGCGCTGACCATTTTTTCTGGCACGATATCAACACTCTTTTCAGTTTCCGTTTGTTCATCTTCAGCAATGATTTTATCAAAATAGTCCTTGACTGTGGCCATACTCTTCAAAATCATATCTTCAAAATTGACCATGAAAACTTCTTTTTGACTCTTGTAGATTCCATTAGCAATGTTTTGTAATAGTTTTGTCAAAACAATGCAGAATCGACGACCATCGGCGCTTGTGACATTATTCAATCCATATGATTGTGGAGCAGTGATGGCTGGGCAGAACAAACGTAAGAACAAGAAACCACCAACGGCGATGTACTTGTATTCGAAAACGAATGCATCATCGGAATCTGCATCATCACGATTGGCTCCTGGGAACTTTTCACCTACAAATTTGGCCAAGAAGCGACAGTATTGTCTATATGTTCTTGGAGTCATTTTGACACTTTCAACGATTGCATTCACAAACTCTTGAGTGACCTTGAGCACGTTTTGAGTGTTAACGTTAACATCTTCATTTCGTTGTTGTGCCTTTTCTGGATCAATTTCGAATTTTGTTGCATCAGCAATGATTCGATCAACCATTGGTCCAATAGAGTGTTGCATAAAGTACTGACAAGTTCTCAAGCAGTACGATTTCATGAGCTTACTTGCAGCACTATTAGCGCGGAAAAGTGTTCCTGGATGTTCCGTCGAATCAACTTCCAAAGTGATCGATTTCTTCAACAACTCTAAAAGTTCTTGCTCACCACCAACTTTCATAAATACACGAACAATGGCCTCGCATAGTTCATCTTTTTCTGGATTTTTGGTTTGGTTGAATAATTCAAAAATGATTCCACGATCGAAAGAGAATAGTAATCGACGTGCCATATCGGTGTATGGATCGACTTGTTCTTTTTCGACAACTTCTGCGGATGCTTCTTCATTCTCTTCATCACCGTTATCGAATCCGATTTTACCCTTCTTTAACAATCTTGCAATCAAGTTGATAAAGATTGAACGAATGTTCTCATCTTGGGCGTATACCATTCCCATATAGTATTCCAAACCTAATGAGACATTGCAGTTCAATAGAGCTGCCAATGCGTTGACCAAGTTTTCTCGGAATGGAGAACCGATTTTTGATTTGGCGAGTAAGTCGTTCAAATTCTTGAAATACTTTTCGTACTCGACTTCACGATCATTAGAGATTTCATAGTCACCCAAAATGGATGAGAGTGATCGAACGCTGTTTAACTCGAGTTCTGCATCTCCGCATGAACTCCATTCGATCAAATGCTTGATGATTGAAGTACGGAACGCATTTTGGTCCTTGAATGTGATGTATTCGTTCTTTGCAACAATGGATTGAATCAATTGACAAAGTTGGATCTTGAGTTCATTTCCACGTTTGTTCTTGTACGATGTATTGAAATAGTCAAACAATACAGTAACAAGAGTATCAAATTCAGTTGCCAATGCCAAATCATATGTTGTCTCCTTACTTGCCACGATCACGCGAATAATGTCGATAACGTGTTCTACCAATGTGTCGTTACGCAAACTTGGAGTAACACTATCGGTACCATTACGGAGTGACTTGAGCATGTAGAAGAATAATCGATCGTACAATGCTGGTGCCAAATCATGAGCCATCGAGTATGCGACAATGGTACGAATGAGTGGATCTTCACTAACAAGTTGTGCCATTAAATCACTCAAGAATGAATCAAGTGATTTGGACTCGTTATCGTGCAAAGTAACTCCTCCCAACGCGCACATGAACGCAGTGTAATTGGAAGCAGCGTCACGAGTGGCTTGATTAAAGTTCGCGATCGATTCACGCCAACGTCCATGAACTTCATCGAATGCTGCCAAATTGGTTTTCGTTTGGATTTCTACGCGACGGAAGAGTTGGATTTGCACTCGTCGTTCGCGATCGACTGCGATGGCGTCAGTTGCGTGGTTGATGTCAACTGAAGTCAACTGTCTATAGAACGAATAGTTCAAGTATTTGCTGTCTTGATTTGACATGGTTTCAATTTGGTCGCACAAGTCGCGTAAGCAACGTGTTGTTACATTCCAAATTTCTACGCTTGGTGAACACAAGCAAACTAGCAGGTTGCTTGCCAAACGTTCAATGGCGTTTGTTCTCCAACGCGCGTTGGTCAAATCAGTTGTTAGATTCTTTTGGAATCTTAAATAGTGACGTTTGCTGCAGTACGTAATGTGTCTCAATACTGACAAAATACTTCCAACGATGCGATCATTGGAAATTTCCAAAAGTGCGTTTGAGAGTCTCTCTAGAACAGCAGTTGACAATTTTGCGTAGGTGACAAGTTGATCTTGTCCCTTGTCTTGCATGTTCATAATGGGTTGCCACATTGGAATATACTTTTCCAAGTAGATCTTGCGGAACAATCTTGCTGCTTGTCCAGAAAGTACTGGGTGATGAGTGTTAATGAAAACATCTGCAATGGTAGCAAATGTTGCTTCATTAGCAAGTTGGTTTCCTCTTGGAGTGGTAAGTGTCTTATTTAGCGAAGCAGATGTCTCAAGGAACAACGATGGATCACTAGTGTACAAGTACAACGATGTGCTCATTGTCTCGAAAGTGATCTTGGCAGCACGTTCACGCTTGGCTTGTAAATCACCATCTTTCTCACCTCTTCTACCCAAGAAACTTGTCTTCTTTTGTACGGCTTCTTTTTGTTGTGAACTTGTTTGATTGATGAATGGTAAAGTGGATGTTTCTCTCATGAGACCACTTCCTACAAGCAAATGAACATAGTCATCCGATTCGGCTTGGAAATCTTCATCTGGTGTTCTTGCACCACTCATTGGACTACTTGGTGTCGCACTGTGTGAACTCTTTTGTTCCAACAACTCGTTGTATTGTCCTACAGCAGCTTTGAAGATATTTCTCATGTGATCGGCAATGATTGGATAATGAGTTGTTAATCTCTTGGCAAAACTAGATTCGATATCTGGGATTGGGAATGGTTCGCAATTCAACATTAACCATGCCTTGACAAGTGATAATTTCATCTCTGGACTTCCTTCCATCAATAACGGGAATACTTTGGTCACAGTTGTAGGTGGGTTACGAATGTAACTTGCAACAATATAGTCAGCGAACAAAATGACTTCGTTATCTTCTCCGGAACCTATTGCTGGACCACTATACGATCCTGCTTGCAAACGATCTTTTTCTGCAGTGGTAAACATACCCAACAAGTTGTCACGAATGATATCTTCAATTTGTGTTGCTAGTAAAAGTGGTCCTGTACCTTTCATGGCTGGTGGTAAGAAATTTGAAGCACGGTACAAATCGTTGAAACATTGTACCGATAATGCCGCCAATTGTTTGTCTTTGCCTTTTAGATTCTTTAGTAAATCTTTGACAATATGTACAGATACTGTATCTTTGGCCTCTCCCTTGGAAATGTTGGCAACGGCTTGATTGAACTTGTCTGGTACAAGTAAACATAACATCGTCATTAATGGATAGTAATTAGCACGTCTCTCCTTCTTTGACTTGACGTGACTTGCAATCACTTCCAAAAACTCAAATGCCGATTTTGACAATCCAAGTGCCGACATGGTCATTGTTCCTTTGTACATTTCTGCAAACTCTTTCTTGGAAAAGTTCATGATCCAGTTCCAGATGGCTAATCGTATACCGTTTGCCAAATCTAACGAGTGGCTCTTGAAGAACAATTTGCTTACATTGGGTTGACCCATCAACATTAAAAGTGTTGTCAAACGATTTTGATCAAAGTTGATGTACTCGACACATTTGAACTGTTTGAGTAGATGGACTTCTGTTGTCGTTGCTTGACTTAGTACCAAAATGGGAGCCAAGTTGGTTAATGGTAATTGCGTTTCATACGCTTGCTTGTTTTGTGCCATAGAGTCTTCATGATGAGGTCCGATAGTATCTGCGACTAGACGAGAGTAGATTGTCTCCGCGTTTGATAACGATAATGTGAAAATGATTTGTTTGCACACGTAACGGATTTGATCTTCATAGTGGAGTCCTTGTGGTGACATTGTTAATTCGTCCTCCAAGTGAGCATAGACATCAACTCCATAAATAAGTCTGCGTAGTGCGATATCTAATAGAGTCTTTGCGACGACTTCATCGAGTGATTTGTTTGCTTTGTTGGGATCTAACATTTCTCTATGGATGGAGAATTGTTTCTTTCCGTCTCTATTGGAATTGTTTATGCTTCTGTTCAACGCGCTGTTTTCATTATCTTCATCGTTTGCCAAGTATAGTGGTGATTTTGCGATCGGTGTGCTGAGTGAAGCAGACATTGTATCATCTAGTCGCGCGTTAGAAATAAATAATTGTCGTACCTGTATCGTCAACAGATTGTGTTTGGTTTGTATCATACAAACTATTCTCTTCTTCCTCTTTATCCTCCTCCCACGCCTGTAAGAGTAGTTCTTCAACGCTCAAGTCGTCTGAATCCCATCCATAAAACTTGTTATCGTGGTAGTGGTTGGGTAGTTGAAGCTATTATTGTTAACACCTCCGAACGCGTTCTTACTTTTTTATCTTTGACTGCAAAATTCAAATAGTCCAAAATCAACCGGAGGATGATGAGTTTTGTGTGCGACAGACGTTCCAAGTTGCGAACCTTATCTTTTGTATTCTCCTTGGAGCGGACCGACTATGTGGTGTCAATATTGAAATAACCCAACGTACTGCAATTTTTCCATACAAGTCTATTAGAGCCTGGACGACTTTGTGTAGTGGAATGTTGGGAAGTGTAACAATTTCATTCAGTGTGTTGATGTTCTCCCTTAAATTTTTACCCTTTCTTCGTTGATTTGGTGGAGTGAATGGAAGCTTTTCATGGTCAGTTGTAAATAAACAAGACGTACCGATTCTGCAATCCTATCTACTGTTGTTAAGATGAGTAAATGATCCATATTTCTGTTTCTACTGTCTCAATGGTATTCTATCTTGTCACGAGTCTGTGCAACTGGTTAGTTTTCATGTGATCAGTTATTCCTACCTTTCTATTCACAATTTAATGACTCTAAGAGACTATGGAATGCAAGCTTTAGAGAACACAAGCTTTGCAACAGACGTGTTTTGTAGAAATCTTGAGTTGCTCTGTCAATCACCTGTCACGATAAACCTATTGACTGATGGGTCACACAAATTGGGTATTAGATAACGGCTTAGCTGTTTTCAGTATGAACAACGGTTCGCAAGCAAGAAGCTCTTTTACTGAGATGATTTCAATTTTACTTGAATTGCGCATATAATTTGGGTACGTAGTCGTCATATTGTGCTTGGAACATGTTTAGTCCAACTGGAGTAAGTCCATGTTCGCTAGCAAGCTGTCGTGCCTTGAAATGAGCTCTGTCGCTACTATCATTTGTCAGAATAGGAACATTCATATTGCACTTACTTTGTGTTCAATCTTCTTTTGTCATTGGGGAAATCAATCTTTCCGCTCTGTTTGTACAAGATCAAAATGTAGCGATGCAATCCGGTGCCTTGTGGTGGGCCGGCTCCAACGTATTCTACAACTTCATCTCCCTATGACCAATGTTAATACAAAATATTAAACTCGTACTTGCGAAACATTCCCTCCTGGGATATTAACAATACCCCAGTGCCACCATTCGGCATTCTTTGGGTTTTGTCTCGATGGAGCGTCGGGATCGGTCAAGATGAGCGTGTACAATGAATTGTTATCTGCTTGGTACGATACATTGGGCTTGTTTTGAACTTGAGTTGGGGTTAATTCGTTTCCGAGTTGTACTTGCGATCCACCGTATGATACGTTAAGCTGTACTTCTGGATTAAAGTCGTCAAGTACGTCTGTAATGATGCCGTGCTGCTTGATCTCGTCTTTTGACATTTTGCAAAGTTGACAAAAGTATTTTTGCTCTTTGTTTATCCACCAGATTTTGAGTTTCATAAAATTTAAACAAATTGTTTGCGTAATATCCAAATTAACATCAAGAAATTATAAAAGCAATCGAATAAATACTTGATATTGGTGCAAGAAGGATTCTAAGCTGTTTAAAAATTATGATTTCTTTTTGTAAAGAGGCCAACAAAATGGGTGTGTTGCACATAAGGAGGGTGAGGAGAAACAGATACATTTTGACGCTAGTTATCGTTGTTGTATTCCTACTCGTTATTTTGTACCTCTCGCATAACACTGGTGAAGTCGCAAATCACACGCACCTAATTCCTGCCGACCACGAACAACACAGCGCACCACACGTTCAACCTCCAGTCCAAAAAAAATCGACACTCGTTACCATCAAAGATTACTTGAAAAACTTTGAAGATGACCCTGATACAGTGAACAAACAACGTCGTGCACAAGTACGACAAGCCATGCAACACGCGTTCAACAATTACGAAAAATACGCATGGGGTATGGACGAACTCGCACCAATATCAAAGACAGCTCACAACTGGATTCCAGGTGGTGTAGGTTTAACAATTATCGACGCCGTAGACACACTATACATAATGGGTCTCGAAGATGAGTTTAATCACTCTGTCGAGTATCTAGTCAAAGAATTCCCACAACTATCAGAAATAGATAACTATGTCTCCTTGTTTGAAATTACTATCCGTATGTTAGGAGGGTTCCTCTCTGCGTATGACTTGTCTGGTCACGAAATCTTTCTAATTCGTGCCAAAGAGTTAGCTGAACGTCTGCTACCTGCTTTTGGTACAGAAAATGGCATTCCACACAATAACGTAAACTTGAAAACAAAAGATGCCAGAACGTTAGTTGGTTGTAGAGCCATTTCAGAGTTTGGCACTCTAACGATGGAGTTTACTCACTTGACAACGCTTACTGGTCTTCCACAATATAAAGCTGCAGTTGACAGAGTCATGCAACACATGGAACGTGTAAGAAAAGGTATGAGATTTAGAGGTTTGTATCCAGTCAACTTTGACGCGTATGGACTCAAGTTTTGTGACGATCGAATTACAATGGGTGCACTAGGAGATAGTTTCTACGAATACTTGCACAAGAGTTGGTTACTAAGTGACAAAAAAGATGAAACATCACGAGAAATGTTTGAAGAGAGTGTACAAGGTATCATGGATCACATTTTGGTCACTTCTAACAAAGGATGGCGTTACATCTCTGAAATGCGTGGTGGCACGCTAGAAGCCAAAATTGATCATTTAGTATGTTTTGCAGCTGGCATGTTTGCACTGTCAAATATGACAAATGCAACACCAAACCTTGATCCAGTCAAGTATGACACTTTACAAGCAGGAAAAGATTTTATCAAGTCTTGTGTCGAGTCTTATAATACGCAGACTGGTTTAGGTCCTGAAATTTATCGTATTGGTCCTGAGGGAGATATCATTATTGATGAAGGGTCAAAGCATTACATTCTAAGACCAGAGACTGTTGAGTCGTTAATGTTGTTGTATCGTGTAACAGGAGATAACATTTACCGTGAAATGGGGTGGAAGATCTTTAAGAGTATTGAAGAAAATTGTAGAGTAGAGGGTGGATATAGTGGTGTACGAGATGTACGAACAAGTCCACCAGCACATGATGACTTGCAGCAGAGTTTCTTCTTAGCAGAAACACTCAAGTATCTCTATCTTCTCTTCTCACCTAATGATGTTATACCTCTAGATGAATACGTTTTTAACACTGAGGCACATCCTTTTAGAATAAAACGGTAGCTTAGCTCAGAACAAGTTGAGCAGTAAAAATAACTTTCCAAAATGCAAGCGTCGCGAATAGTTCTCGACTTGTTACTTTTGTCGCTCTGGCAAATGCAAAGTGGTCCACTCCATATCCATCGTGCACCTTTGTGAAGTGTGCGAAATCGCAGTAAATCACATTTGAAATGTAGCAGGAAAATGATTAATTGCATTTTAAATTATTTTAATGAAAACTTTCTTAAAGATGTTTCTTCTTTGCAAATAATTGAGTGAAATACAACGTTCCATCCTTCTTTGCTACTCCAACACCACAACTAAAATTGTTAAACTAAAACAAATAACGTACTAACTAAAATCACCACACAAGTTTTCCTTGTGCGAGTCGCTTTCCATCCAACTTGAAACAGCAACCCACGCAGAATCTTCTGCCTTTTCGTTGAACGCAACGTTCTCAGCAGCGTCACTAGTTTTGAATGGAATCGCTCTTACGCGCTTCTCAAAACCATCGTGACCAAGTGAAGTTTTACCTTTGGCCATTCTCTTGGAATGCGCGCAAGCCAAATTGCAAAGCGCTTGGTTCCATCGCAGTGCTCCTAATCCATTTTGTTTTCTAAACTCGTTTGTGTAGGTTAGAGTTTTTCTTCCAATGGAGTCTAGAGCAAAAGAACGGACTAGCACGATCACCTCAAATACCAAGTACAAAAGTGCAAAACCACCAAGTAAGAAACCACCTGCTAGTTTTACATTTTGACTATCTGCAGTGTCTGGTAATACAGATACACCCGCAACGATAGATGAGCATCCTGTTAAAATGGCAAAGATCATAACAGGGAATGCTAAAAAATCTTTTGTATCTCTGAATTTGAACATGACGAAAATAATGGTAAAAGGTATCACTAGGCAACAGTTCGTCACAATCCCTACAATGATAACATTGGCTAATACATTTGTAGAGGCGACAGATATGTTGCATCCCACGCTAAGGAACACTAAAAAGAGCTGGAAAAAGTGGCCCATGATGATGAATAACTCGTCTGTTGCAAATCCACACGCTAGTAATTGTGACTTTGCGAGGCATGTGTCACCGAGTGAACACACTTTTGTGAGACAGTTTAAACACTTGTCTTTCGCAGAGACTTTACCTTGTACAAGACGTTGGTAGTCATCGCTGCCAGTTTGTGGTGTGTATGAACCTAGTTCTGGCTCTGTGCTCATGGTTTGGTGTTGTTTGACAGTTGTGACAAGAGCGCTTTACAAGATGAAGACAATAAATTCTATATTATATTATTGGTACAGTGCATACGTTCCCCACATCGCTGCCGCTTTTCGTTCTGGTTCATCTACATCCATTTCGTTGTTGTTCCGTTGAGGCGTATACAACATGTTGTTGTTTACATTGTTCCATGGTTGAACTACTGGTTCTATGTGGTGTTGGTTCTACGTTGTTAAATACTTGGGAATATGCATAGTACGATTATGAAATTATTATTTGCGTGTAGGCACGTTCTTTTGAAATCAGAATCTTGCGAATCGATTTCGCATACTTTCCTCTTCCTGCTAACACCTATTGTCGCCATGGTAACTTTGTCTTTGCAAGAACAACTTCAACAATTTCCTAAAACAACCGTTACGTCTAAGTTGATTGAACGATTGTAAGGAGTTTGAGCTATTTGCACGCTGGAGCTTGGTGCGACCCTTGTGGTGGTCATTATAGCGTAGTCATGCAGTGGAACAAATTATTAGTTTTAATCGGAATCCTCATTCTCGTCCTCGAATTTCTCTTCTACCTCAGCAGCCATGGAGTCTATTTCATGAAAATTCGAAGTATCAACAACCACATCCCAAGCATCCTTTGGTAGTGTCGTCAACGGCACCTCATTCGACTTTAAAAAGAAACTCTTAGAACCCCAAAACTTTCTCAACCACTTCAAGTCTTTTAATTTAACCTCTTTGCCAAAAATTGCCTCTATTGTTTGTTTCATTGCCGTAAAATTACAGTATGGTTTCCATCCTCCAAATACGTTGTCGTCGACACTCCATATCATCCCAAACAAGTCTGTAGAGATGTAGCCTGTTCTGTTGTCTCCCATGCCACCACAAACGGTATTGAAAGCAATGCGAAGAGGAGTCATTGGGTCCCTGTGAAGCGGAAAGAGTTCCAGTAGTGCGTGGACATAGTTCACCTCTTCATACTCAAAATTTTTGTAGTGATGCCAAAGTATTAGAGAGCCATTGTTTGTTAATTCTTTAAAAAGCTCTGCTGAGTCATACTTGTCACTGTTTCGCGACAGCATACTTCTGTAATTTTTTCGTGATTCAGATGCTCTCGCACGCGATATTGAAAAATAATTGCACAGGTGCTTTGGATTTTGAAATCTAGTGCTACTTTGCGAAAACACTTTGTGTGGACCGCAAATTAATCTCCATTTTTGTATCCAGTGTGCATAGTCATCGCCATCTATTTTTCTTCGGAGAGATCTGTTAACTTGTGACAACGAAAACGTGTCATCAAAGTCGAAAAAGTTTAGAGTGGCTTCAATCACGACCAGCAAAGTTTCGCTGTCGATTTCCACGACTGGACGTTTGGCTTTCTTGCTCCTGTTGCGTGTTGTGGGCATTGTTAAAGTAATGACAGCTCTTACAACCACTGTTAAAGCGTTTAGAGCACAACGAATCACATCGTGTTCCTGTGGCAGCGGATGCGCAGCAGAATTATTGATCAGTACGGATATACTGCACTAACTAAGGCAAATAACACGGTAAACTATGCCAAACACAACAGTCAGTGAAGACAAAAGACAAGAATTGAGTTCCTCAATCTCAAAATCTCTGGAACAGTTTCGTGAGGACGTCAGTTCAAACGATGGTTGGACTGAATTCTACTCTGATGATGACATGAAAGCATTTGAAATTAATGTTCCCAATTATTCAGTTAAAAAAGTGAAAGGTGTCGCTGTTGTGAACACAGAATTAAGTGCTCAAGAGTTTTTGACAATTTTAGACGGTATTTAGTTTGAAAATATTTTAACGATGCAGAACGATTAGAAGAAAAGATGAAAAGTGACGACGCAATAATTGGTGACGAAGTTGTCGCTGTTCTCGAGCCAAAGCCAGAAAACGCACCATCATATGTTCGTGATACTTGGGATATTCGTCATCTCAAGTACAATACACCTGGCGGCTTCCTCGTTTCAAACAGAGATTTCGTTTCACAAACAAAAACGTTCACAGAAGGTGAAAACATTCTACGAGTAACCAGTGCTGTACAAGGAGACGAGTTCCCAGAAGAAAGTGGTTTTCTACGAGCACAAATGATATTATCAGGCTGGTACGTGGAGAAAGCAAGTGAAAAGCAGCTCAAGATTGTATTTGTCAATCATTCCGATCCATCTGGGTGGATTCCTGCAATGGTAGTCAATTCAAAGTTATTGGACGCAGCCTGAGAATCAAAAACTATGTAGAAAGTTTATAAATTAATTTAATTTGAAAGTTAATTTCTGTGAAACAAAATCAGACAATAAAATAAATCTTCTAACTAAAATAACGCGCAGAGTAGAATGTTCTCAATGTGCGATGTGCTCTTCTTTCATTATCTTAGCTATGTTGATGTGCATCAAAGAATTATCTCTGTTCAGATTTGGTGACATAAAATCGTATTAGTTTCTGTTGTCGCTTTTCAAATTTAACACAAAACATGAAGACTACCATACTACTCATCTGTGCTCTCTGTTTCGTGTACGCTCAACACGAAGGTATGCATCACTACCAACTGCAAAACATCGCAGCAACTGGCGATAAGTGCGGTACAACCTCTACGGCTGGTTCTGTAAAAGCAACTCTGTCAACAGGAAGCGATGGTGTAGAATACAAAACGATTGTTTCCAATGGATGCCCATCTTACGACTGGACCTCTCAATCTACTCCTCAATCACCACTACAGTACGTTAATGAAGTAAA
>JAESGV010000889.1_pt1 | contig 12939 bp, 8 predicted proteins | sample 9269781 | NCBI WGS metagenome assembly JAESGV01 (sample SAMN15741586, study PRJNA653496) | algae metagenome | isolation source: Tildeniella torsiva UHER 1998/13D and co-occurring heterotrophs from... | place: Slovakia: Slovak Paradise National Park, Hrabusice, Kosice Region | collected 2000-01-01 | reverse complement strand
CCGTACAAAGTTTTCATTTCGTTCTTTGCGTTCTTGTTTGAGTCTATTTCGTTCCATCTTTCTTGCCATTTTACGCATTTTACTAGATTTACCATGTGAGATATTTATCGTATCGTCATCGTCGTTTGATTCACCGTCAGAATTATTTTCATGTTCTTCACCGTCATTTTCAGGTTGAACTGGTGGCTTCTACGTTAATTGAGACATGAATTCACGTACTGGTTGTACAACTTGTTTACCAGATAATAGAGAAATAATAAACTGTTGTACTGCTGTGATAACAGCAAAAACAACACGAACAACTGCGTCCATTGTAAATCAAACTATTTATGCCAACGGTGGCTATCTATGAGACAGTTAGATGGAGGATAACCATGATACAGATCATTCACACTCTAGTGAAACCAGTTCTCTCGTGGGCAAGTCATCATCAGATGAAGATCCATTGGTAGAAACCGATTTCGAAAAACATAAGAATATTTCATTCTTACGCTTGGCTTTGGTTACATGCTGCTTTTTTGGAATTCAGTTCGGGTAAATATCATTAATCATTGAACTTATATTAGATGGGCATTGCAGATAAGTCAGCTCACACCGTTCATTCTCGAATTAGGATTACCAAAAGTACTAGTAACACTAGTTTGGCTTTGTGGTCCAATAGCTGGTCTACTAGTACAACCAATAGTCGGAGCAGTAAGCGATCGCACAAATAGTCGATTGGGACGTCGAAGGCCTTACATTCTCACTGGAGCAATATTCGTCATTATTGCTCTGATTTTAATTCCCAACTCTTTGGATATAGGAAGATGGTTTGGTGATACTCCGGGAAAACATCCCGTTGCTCTGGTATTGGCAGTTGCAGGATTTTGGATTCTCGATTTTGCTAATAATATGCTACAAGGACCATGTCGTGCACTTGTAGCTGATATAGCAGGTCCTGAACAACAAGAGTTGGGTAACTCTATATTCTCGTTGTGGATCGCATTAGGTAGTGTAACTGGTTATATTGCTGGATGGATCTCTTGGAGTGAATACATATCATTTATGCGTACAGAAGCATGTCAAGCAGCATGCGAAGATCTACGAGTATCCTTCATCATTAGTATTGTTCTATTGATTGTTACGACAATCATAACACTAGTATCAGCAAAAGAAAGACCATTAGATGAAATCGATGATGAGTTAAATCGTACAAAACAACCACCATCACCAACAGGTGAAGAACACGAGAGTATTAAGAAAGTTAATCCTATACTAAAAATGCTAAGTATACTATTCAAGATGCCACAACCCATGTTACGAGTATGTTTTGTACAATTTTTTGCATGGTTTGGTTGGTTCACATTTTTGATCTATGGAACTGATTGGGTTGGTGAGAATATATATCATGGAAATCCAGATAGTAAACATCCTGCATATCACTTGTATCAAGAGGGTGTACGATGGGGATCATTTGGATTGGCAGGATTTGCATTTGTATCATTGATATTCTCACCTATTGTACCAGCTTTAACGAATCGTTTTGGAACGAAGCCAGTATATTTTGTATGTAATGCACTACTAGTGGTGGCACTATTCTTACCAGTAATTGTGAGAAACAAGTATGTTGCTCTGTTAACATTATCACTATTTGGTATACCGTGGTCTATTACTATGACTATACCATTTGCTATTGTAGCGAATATCGCTCCTGAAGAAGAGAAGGGTATATATATGGGAATACTGAACATCTTTGTGGTATTGCCTCAGTTGTGTATGAGTGCAGTAGGAGCTCTACTTTCATACTTGAGTAATGGAAATGTAGTATCAGCGTTTGGAGCTGGAGCAGTATCAGCTTTCTTAGCATGTCTGCTAACTCTATTTTTGATCATACCAACAAAGATGCACAAGAAGAAGAAAAAACGAAAGCCAAGCAAAACACAAGAGCAGTTACTAACACTAACTGCACAATCAACACCAGGGAGTCCAACTACTGTGTATTCTAACGTGTAAATATGTTCAATTAGCCTCTTCCAAGTGTCGATTGTGTTCTTGTAAATTGTCCTGTCACAGCATTTTAAATTCAAAAAACGGTTTTGGTGAAGATCCTATCGTCGGCAAACTAAACAATGTTCGAAAGGATCGTGTCTAACGTTCTGGTTAGACTTCTTGGAGACTATATTGAAGATATAGACAGTAAATCACTGGTATTTTCGTTTTTTCTTTTTAATAGTGTAGGATATAGGAATATGGAAGGGAAATATTGAATTAAATAATCTCAGACTTAAACGAAGCGCATTAGATATGTTTGATCTTCCATTTTGCGTAGTACACGGTTATGTTGGGAATATTACCGCGGCTATTCCTTGGCGAAGTTTAGGAAGTTCCGTTGTATCTGCGCAAATATCAGACATTTTTATTGTCGTTCAACCAAAGAAGAATGTTCGATACAACCAACAACTCGAAAAAGAAAAAGAATTGAGTACCAAGAAAAAGAAACTGGAAAACTATGAGAGTGTTCGACAACTAAAATCGACTGCGAAAAAGGCCAGTGCATCCATGTCAACACCAACGGGAGAATCATTTTTGACGCGTTTAACGGAAACAATTATTAACAACTTGCAAGTGAACATTCGCAAAGTTCATGTACGGTACGAAGATACTACAGATCCAAAAACAGAACCAGTTGTTTTTGGTTTGACTATTGACACTTTGGATCTCGCCAGTACAGGTGCCAATTGGCAAAAAGCATTCATCAAAGTATGCATACTCGACACACTAACAGTTTATAGGAATTGAGTGGTGTATTTTACAAACTTGTAGAGTTGAAAAACTTGAGTATTTATATGACTAAATCGGATGGTTTCATCTTTACTGATGTAACGACACATAATGATTTTGTTGCCAAAATGAAAACATTTTTGGAAACAAGAGCAAAACGAAGATACTTGCTAAAACCAGTAAATGGTACTTTGAAGGTATGTTACACTATACTGCTTAACATTCAAGATTACTGCTCACTCGTTTAATTTGACAAAAACAGAACCAGTGTTTACTGGTGATTTGAGTTTGGAACAAGTTTCACTAGCACTAGATGCAGATCAGTATAATGGATTCTTGAACACGTTGGATTATATGACCAATTTCCAAAAATATGAAATGTTTAGAGGACTAAAACCAAACGCAGGATTTAGTACACCACAAGAACGTACCAAGTGGTGGAATTTTGCATTCAATGCGTTGAAACACGAGTTTGACGGCAGTCACTTTACATGGGATCAAATCGAACAACGCAAGTTGAAACGTGAAGAGTACATTCCATTGTTCAAAAAGACTTTGAAAGCACCATGGTTGAAATCACCAACCAATATCGAATTAGATCGATTGAAAAAACTAGAAGAAGAAATTGATTTTGAAACAATTGTTGTTTGTAGAGAAATTGCACGTGATGAAATTCATGCAGAAAAGAGGGAACGTGATCGCAAATTTGCATTAGAAATGCAACAACGACAAAGTCCTATGAAACAATCTGCACCAACTACACCACCTAAACAATCAACTTCTAGTTGGTTCTCACGTTTCACTAAAAAGTTGGAAAGAAAAACAGATGATACAACTAGTGATACTGGTACATTTGATGATGAAATGTCAGATACAGGTGTACACATGACTGATCAAGAACAACAAGATTTGATCGATTTGATTGGTTTCGATGATGATACATTACTCAATCGATCAAATGATTGGGTCATGTTCCAACTCAATGTTGTACTTGATGGTGGTGCCATTGAATTAATCAACAACAAGAGTAACTCTGCTATCGTTAAAGGAGTGTACAAGAAATTAGAAGCTGCTATTGGCATTCGAGAAGCAGCACGAGGTGTACTAGTTGATATTAGTTTGGGTGACTTTTTCATTGAAGACATGTATAGTGAGGCAACAATGTTTAAAAAGATTATGATGAGACATGTAGAACATGATGGACCACTTGTTGCAGTTAAAATAGAAGTGAATCCAGTTGATGGAAGAAGTGATCTATTCGTTGATGTCAAATTGGAAAGAACAGATTTGGTATTTAATGCTCCACTTGTACAAGTAAGTATAAGAACACATTTTAACACGTATTAGAAAATCATGTCATTCTTTGTAGTACCATCAAGTGTCAATTTGAAATCGTTGGAAAGTGCGGCAAAAAGACAAATGCAATTATCACTCAAACAAGCTGTATCTAGATTGTCATTAGAACTAGAAGCAAAAAAGACATATGATATCAATGTACTCGTACTTGCACCAACGATTCTAGTCCCAGCCGATTTTACAAAATCATCAAGTGAACTACTCGTTGTTGATCTGGGTAAACTCGTATTCAAGAGTGATAACGATGGTGATCGGTCAAAACGTGCCAGGAGTCAAAATTTTGAAGAAAAAGATTTTTACGATCGTTTTGATTTGGAAGTGAATGAAATCCAAGTTGTACAAACAACATTAATGGATCGATGGAAAGAAAAAATAGATAACCAACAGATTGACGATCCAGAGTTGTTGGAAAGAATTGATATTGGCCTCAAAATTGCAAAACGTATTACACCAGATGCGTTGAACGCAAACGTCAAGATTGATGGTTCTATTAGTCATGTCAAACTCAATTTCTCACCTGAAAAATTCCATCGTATTACTGGTATCATTAACAATATAATTGATTTGGCTGATAATCCAACTGGAAAGGCTCGAGATATCAAAATGGAAGGTACATTGAAATTCGTATCAGGACCAGAGTTTGTCCAAAACAAAGAGTTCCGAGCAGAGTTACTCGATAATGGTGAATTATTCTTGTACAAGAGTAGTTCAGCAAAAGCCATTGCCAAATTGGATTGTGTATCAGGAAACAATGTAGTCATGTTTGACAATCATGGTCAATATGGGTTATCCAAAAAGTACAAACGAACAGATTCATGGAAACTTTCCGAAACACAATTTGCATGTATCTTGTATGGTACAAATGATACTGATTTTATTATCGATGCTGGTACCGAAGAAAAGAGAAAAGAATGGTGTAGTGCACTACATGAGTGTTATTTGGATCATTCGATGCATCATGCGAATATTCATGAAGGCAAGATTACTTCTTTTGAAGAAAGTGCAAGTTTGGAAGATGATAGAAAACGCAAAAAGGTGTCACTTCAATTCGCTGTACCAGAGTTTACTATTAATGTATTCCAAGACAAGGCACACAAACTGATTCCATTGACATCATTAACGATTCAGAATTTGAATGCTGCTGTTGATGTACGACGATTTGATACCTATGTTGATATTCATTTGCAAAAATTCTTGATTGATGATTTGTTGAATAATCAAACAGTAATGACAAGTCGTGGATCAGAAGAGTTGGCAAACTTTTGCTTGACTGCTGTTACTGATAGAAGGAGTGCCTTGTATGACAAAGGATCTGATTTATTTATGAGTCTAAAGTGTGGAGAGTTGGATGCCCTATTTGAAGCAAATTTTGTCGGTGCATGTACCAAGTACGTTTCGAAATTTGTTTATTAACATTATAGATTTGGTATCGATCTATCAGACACAATTAAAGAATTGTCGGAACGAACAAAGACATATCAATCACAGAGTAAAGTGAAAGAAGAAACCACTGTAGCACCTACGTTCGAACACATTCGTCAACAACGAAATGAAGTCCATTTAACAGCCGATTTAAACTCTTTGGTACTAAGTCTAGGAGACAAAGGACAAAGATTTATTTCATTCAAAATGGCAGACGCGGCAGTTGTTTTCGCAATGGTAAGATTGATTTTTAAAATTTCTAATAGTCATAGAATCAAAAAGGAATGTATGTTGATGGAACTGTGGGTGATTTGTTAGCCATTCCACAACAAGTAGAAAACTCAAAATATCATGAAATTTTAGGATTATCCAACACGCAATCTCATTCACTCATCGAGTTCTCATTCTGCCAATCTATGGAGATTAAACCACAACACGCAGAGGACGCTGTCTATGACAAACAATTCATTGCCAAGATGGAGTCGATACACATGATCTATATCGCAGATATTGTCAATAAGGTTATCGTATACTTTTTAACTGGCTCAATCATGTCTGCAATCAATGAGGCCAATTCCAAGTTTGCAGGACCTACCACAAAAGCACAACAATCATTGTGTAGACTCGATATTACACTAACTAAACCTATTATCATGTTACCCAAGTCACACGTATCCAATGATAAAATGGTTGCCGATTTGGGTACTATCAAACTCACAAATCACTTGGAGGATAATTTTGAAACAATTACCGTTGCCATGGAGGCAATGACATTGTCTACGGACATTAAGGAGAAATCAACTCCAGTTATTCACAACATGAACATTGATTTGTTTGTCAAGAGAAATTTGTTCTTGAAACAAGTACCGGATCCAGATGTTACTGTTAGTATGGATATTCCTGATATGAGTTTGAACATGTCTCATTTGCAGTACCAATTGATTTGGGAAACTATTGAGAATAATATCATGGCAGGTGGAGGATTCGTTCCACAACAAGTCGTATTACCAACTAGTGAGATACAATTAGAAGAACAAATTGCAACAAAGGTGTTGATCAACCTACCCAAATTCAATTTGACTGTTTTGAGAGAAGAACAAAATCCATTGGCTCAAATGAACATGTACGGGTTGAGTATTCAAGTCGATAAGCTCAGTAATGGCAAAACCAAAGTAGATGTCAATTTGAAAGAGATCGATGCGTACGATTTACGCAAAGAATCAGAAAGTCAATTTAAAAACTTTATCAATACTCGTGTGAAACAACAAAATGCACCAACAGAAGATTTTATTTCAGTGAATGTACTCACTGATATTCAAGCAAATGAAACTACTGTCAAGATTATTATGGGTGATCCACGTATCATTTTCGAACCAGGAGTTGTCATGGAACTTGTTAGTTTTGGTATGAAACGATTCTCTGGTGACCATGTTTCCTTGTTGAGACCAACTATACAAGAATTGAAGAATCAACAAATACAAGCTACCAAAGTACAAGTGCAAGTTGGTAGACCTAGTTTGGTTGTACCTGTGAATGCAAGATTGGCCGATTCGAGACTACTAGTGTTACAGTTTGGTGCTCAATTTGCAATGGAACAGAGACCTGCTACTGGTTACGAAAGCTTTAACGTTGGAGTAATCGACATGGTTGCCTTTATGGAATACCGTGATGTTGCTCGTGTCGACAAAGTTGCACCTATTTTGGAACCTCTTGCAGTTGCGTTGCAAATCGAAACAATGCCACATGAACACGATGCCGTCAAAATTGATAAGAAGATTACTGCATCAGTATTAGCACCAGTCAGGATTAGGGTTGCCTACCAAGACATCAAAAACATTCTCGATGTAGTACAAGAATTCATTGAAAAGAACAAATTGGCGTTTACAACTCCGTCAACAAGAAGGACTCGCAGTTCATCATCAGTTGTCAATTTTGATACTACTGGTCAGTTCAACTTGGATACATACTATGACGATGAAGAAACACCAAAAGTTGTATCACCACTTGATGTCAAAATACCAAATTTGTCAAAGGCTGTTGAAACAGAAATTGCTCTAGTTGTTGAGAAACTACCCAAGATATCAGTACTATTAGTCAACGATTTGAGTGGACATGATATTCCACTTGTCAAATTGTCTGTTACTAATACTCACTTATTACTTGGATCCATTAATCAAAACGGTGAACATGTTGGTATAAGAATCAATGCAATCGCGTTTATTGGAATGGGTTACTACAACATGAAACGAGCTGATTGGGAACCTATTATTGAGGGTAAAGGTTTACAAGTCAAATATGCAAGAAAACCAAATCTCAATCCAAAGGCCACAGTGCCATTCCTGGACAAAATTCACATTCATGATATCCATGATGACATTCTCAAAAAGTTCAGATTACCACTTAGTGCAACTTTGAACATTAACATGACTCAAGATATGCTCGCAACAGTCATTGCCACTACAGAACAATGGAAAGACGACTATTCTGGGAAGATTGTACCAGAAAAATTCGATCCATACATTCTCCGTAACCACAGTGGACTACCAGCAGAAATTTCATTCGGTGCCGATCAAGATGAAGAAACAAGTATCTTTTTGAGAAACTCTACTGAAAAGATTACTAAAAAGATGGTACCACCTGCAACAGAATTTGGATTCTCCCAACCACAGAATCAAATCTCAAAAGAGTTTTTCATTTCTGTAAAAATCATGGGAGAAGTACTCACTATCAATGGAAGAAAGATTGGAAGATCTAGACTTGAAGTTAAAGATCGCGTATGTATTGTAGAAGTTGAACTGGATCATGGAAGAAGAGTTATCACGATTCGATCGGGAATCAAAATTGTCAATAGATGTCCTATTGCATGGAACATTGGTTATGTACTAGAAGGTGACAATGTAACCAAAATCGATACTGTACTACCAAATTCTAGTTTGGGAATTCCCATCAATGTTGTAAGCAAGGGTACACTAGTTGTACAACCTGTTACTGATGATACAACATCATATCACTGGAGTAGAGCCGATGCTCATTTCCACTTTACATCGTTGATGAATAGATCCAACTGTATTGCTACGTGCTTCAATGCTAATGAAAAAGAAGCAGTTAAAGCATTCTATGCTGTTATGAAATCAACATTTGAAGATAGAGTAGACCGTATCGCTCGTGATAGATTAGCAAAAGAAGCACCACACTTGTTGCAAAGATACTCGTGTGCGATCGAATTACGACCACCATTGGCAATTCAAAATTTGTTCGCAACAGATATGGATTATGCATTATATGACAAACGTGTAACAACCACTGCTGTTGCTCACATGTTACTCACAAAAGGTACTCTTACACCAGGTCAAGTGTTACCTATCCACTCTACCAATCTTAAGAATAACATCTTTTTGAGTTTGAGACCTTCTAAAGGCGAGTGGAGCGAATCAATGGCAATGATTTTCTCAAGTGATGGAAGATCGGAAAATATTGATTCTGTTGTTTCTATTAGAGATAGACTTGGAAAAGAACTACGAATTCACTTGGACTATGAAGATGGTGATATTGCATACCGTAACATTACTTGTTACTGCATGTTCTGGGTAATTAACAGAACAAAATTACCAATTAGTGTTGCAGACTCGTACAATACTGAAGCAGCAGGTCAACAATATGACTTACAACCATTGCCATTGTCTGTATCAGAGAATGTCAGAAAGATCAAAATTCGTGTGAAGAATGGTACATGGTCAAACTTGTTCCCTCTAGATAACGTTGGAGTAAGCGGAAACGTCACCTGTATCGATGGTGAAACAAAGTACGCCATTGGTATCAGTAATAGTTTAGGACCAGGTAAATACAAACGAACTCGTGTGATTACACTGGTTCCTCGTTATACCATTGTCAATCAAACGGAAAGAGAAATTGCATTCCATCAACTCGCGTCTCGTTCACTAACAACACTCAAACCCAGTGAGAAACTAAATTTCCACTTCAAAGAGAAGAACTTGTCCACACCATCGTTACAAATATCCATACCTCATTCAAATTTGACCGAATCACCACCGTTCTCGATGGAAGTATTAGGAACAGTTCCAATCAAACTCATTGATGTGGAAAAGAGTAAATCAGGAATACCATTATGGAGATTGTTAACTGTGAATGTAAAAGAAGAGGAACAAGGAGCGTTAACTATTCTCATACAAGAACCAAGCAAACCACCATACTTGATTGACAATCATTTGACAGAAGATATTATATTGAGTCAAAATAAGGAAAAATGGTGGACAATAGAAAAGAATTCCAAACTTGCTTGGGGTTGGGATACAACTGACAAACAAATCTTGTACATGAAGTTTGCCAATTTCCAAGGAATGAATCCGTTAGTTGTTGATTTGAACAAGATTTCTGCCAAAGATACAGTATACAAGATTGATAAGAAGAGAATCTTTATCAGAGTTGTTGCCAAGGGACCTACCAGAGTGATGAAGATTACTTCGAAACAATTGGTAGATTTATCTACACCTCCTAGAAAACCATCGATTGGTAATAGTGGTTTTGTTAATGTTACCAAAGCAAGTCCACTAAAGGGTAATACTATTGTCGTTGAAGAACTCGATGATGACGAAGAGGAAGGAAATGAAGAGCTCAAACTCTTCTTGGAAGTAACACTAGCAGAAATTGGTGTTTCTTTAATCGAAAGTATCACTCCTAGTGAAGTAGTGTACGTGTTTTTGGAACGGTTGTACATCAAGTACTACCAAACGGATCAAAGTGAAATGGCAGAAGCATTCCTTGGTCGTGTACAAATTGATAACATGGAACGTAGAGCAGTATTCCCTGTATTGTTCTGCAATAGACATCAATTAGGAGATAAACCATTCTTGCACTTGAGTATGACTAGACAAATACCAACTACAGATCACATGACCATTATACCATACTTTAGTGTGAACATGCAAGAAGCAGCCATACGTGTAGAATATGTGTTTATTGAGAAATTAGTAGACATTATACTCGGTACGATCAAATCTGTAAAGAAAGAAGATAACGATTTGGAACACATTTATCAAGGACCTGAAATCAAACCTATGAGCTCAGAATATGTCTACTTTAACAAGTTGGAACTTCATCCAATCAAATTGGATTTTACATTCCGATACAATCGTGGTGCCAAAGTAAGTGCCGCTTTACTTGCTTTACGTGCTATTGGTTTCGCTGCCAATATCGATGATGCTCCTATCAAAATGAATGCATTGATTTTAGAAAGACCATTCCTGACATGGGATGAATTGATCAATAGAATCAAAATACATTACATTCGTAGTAGTACAAGTGAAGTGTACAAAGTATTAGGAAGTTTAGAAGTCATTGGTAATCCAGTAGGATTATTCAATGATTTAACGACTGGTGTTGCCGACTTTTTCTATGAACCTGCTATTGCTATCACAAAAGGACCAGAAGAATTTGGTTATGGACTTGCTAAAGGATCCAAGAGTTTGGTATCAAAAACATTCCATGGAACATTTAACACTGTATCCAAAGTATCTGGAACATTGCAACGTGGTTTAGACTACTTGACATTTGATGCTGATCATATCAAACAAAAAGAGAGAAAACAAGCACCACAAGGATTAGGAGAAGGATTACTACGTGGTGGAGAAGCTACACTAACTGGAATTTTCGATGGTGTAACTGGTATTGTTACTCAACCTATCAAAGGTGCAAAGAAAGAAGGAGGACTCGGTTTTGTCAAAGGTATTGGTAAAGGACTTATTGGATTACCCATGAAACCAGTTGGTGGACTATTTGAAGGTGTTACTAGTGTAACAGCAGGTATCTCTACAACATCGTCAATGGGAGGACAACCAACGAAACGTATGAGATATCCAAGAAGATTTGGAGATGATGGTGCTTTGATTCCATTTGATAATGAGCAGAGTTTGGCATTTGATATCTTGATCACTGCTGATAATGGAAAATATGCCAACACGGAAGGTGAAAACGAGCCAATTGCATCTTTGGTTAGTTTAGACAAGACGTATGTTTATATTTTGACTGGAAGAGCATTATTCAAGGTTTCGGTATCTAATAGAGTTCTTCAATGGCGTTATGATTTGACTCAAATGACAAGATTGGCAAGAGAACCAAAGACTGGGAACATTATTTGTGAATTTGCTACATCAACAATGTTCTCCTACAATGCAATAGTCGGTAAAGAGCTACGCGCAGACAAACAATCTTGTGATAGATTTGTGAAGAAATTACAAGAGTGTACAACTAAAGCTAAACAATAAATATTTATTACTTTTAGTTTAATTATTTTTTAATAAAAACACCCCCTTGTTGTAAAGATAAATATTTTAAAACTTACAAAACCAATATATAAGTATATAATATTAATTTATATTATTGCGACTTGTTCATTTTTAATTTTTTAAATGCCTATCTTGCTTTTTATATATGCTTGTTCTTTTTCTAAATTTTATTTTATTAATGTAGCAGTGTTATAAAAGACATCTAACCTTGCCTGAGTTTTGTGCTCTTGCCGTGAGCTTTACAAATCGCTGACAGGTGACAGATACAATTTAGTTGCAATCTTTATGTCCGTTACATCACCACGTGGTGTGTTACGGTATCCGTATAAATCTCTTAAGGTTAACAGCTCTTTGGAGCTATCAATGAAAAAAGAGGGTGGCAAACGTGGATTCACGCCGTTGCAACGCACGTGGCTTCTTCTCGAAAATTATTTGATATATTGGTCCAAAAAAGAAGGCGAACCAAAGGGTATCATCAACATCGCTAACGCAACTATCACTCTATCACCTAAAACAAACAAAATCAAAATTAAGTGGGATGGCAAGGCTAATCAAGTCTCAGACATCTTTACGATTGAAAAAAACGGGCGAATAGAAGCTATAACACCGAACAATAAGCGGTCAAAGTATAAATTACATCCAAAACCAAACGCTATCCAAGCATGTAAAGAGTTTTCAGGAATGAAGTACCGAACAGAAGTAGAAATGATTCTGCTGTTACTACAACAAGCGTCGCTACCAACAACAGCAACTGATAAAAACGTAGAACAAGTAGGATTCGCGACTATGAACGGAGAAGACTTTTTCTTGGTGCTATGTAAACACGCACTCTACGCATTCTCCAACGTACGTACACATACGCTACTCACACAGTTTTAGAGCATATTCGATACATTCAAAACGATAACAAAAGACCAGGCAAAATACTTATTTTTAATACATACACCTGCTATGCTGGTACCCATGACAGCTAATGATAGAGTCACTAGGCAAGAAATGAATCCAAATCAGTTTAACATAACTGATACGATATCGATAGTAACAAAAGAATCAAGTCAATGGATACAAACGTTCCGACACAACCTGTTACACAAATGGG
>JAESGV010000888.1_pt1 | contig 12942 bp, 11 predicted proteins | sample 9269781 | NCBI WGS metagenome assembly JAESGV01 (sample SAMN15741586, study PRJNA653496) | algae metagenome | isolation source: Tildeniella torsiva UHER 1998/13D and co-occurring heterotrophs from... | place: Slovakia: Slovak Paradise National Park, Hrabusice, Kosice Region | collected 2000-01-01 | reverse complement strand
AAAGAACGGCAAACAGGACATATCGGGTGAGCTCCAAGTAATCCAAACTTCTCAAATGACTGAATACAAACGTTATGGAAAACGTGACTACAGTTTGTCACAATACAATCCTTAGAGTTACTTTTAGCCAGATTGATCTCTCCCAAACAAATGGAGCACTCTAAATCACCTCTAGATAATGCTTGTTTCCGAGCATTGACCCAGTCATCTTCGTTAAAATAGCTAAGTCGAGCTATCTTCACGGAGTCATCTATTCCATCCAAAAATCCGTTCAACTTTTTCGTATCGTACCGTTCGTATTTGGTCCATCTTTCAGTAAGATCTGCTAGCCGCTTGGCGTAATACCCTTTCTTTTTCTCTGGGTTAAGATCTAACAACGCTTTTCGGTGCAGTTTTCTAGTTATGTATCCACGCCAAGTTTTTTGTATCCTAACAGCTGCTCGTTCTTGTATCATCCTCTTTCCATCTGTTGTTGCAAGTTTCTGATAATCTTCCTTGCGACATAGAGGACAGCACCGAACCTGGGCAAACTTTTCAAAAGATCGTAAACAATCCCAATGAAATACATGAGAACAATTAAGAATGACTTGTTTGTCCGTAACATTAAAATCCTCTACGCAGATTGGACATGGGTCTAAATGTTGTTTTCTTTCCCGAGCTTTTGCCTCGACTTGTTTCCAATCTTCTTTAGTTAATGGAGGTTCTGGTTTTGGAGTTAGTCCTAGAGCTACAATGTCACACTCATATATGAATCATACCTAGTGATAGATTCGTTCTCCTATTTCCCTTCTTCTTTGCTTCCAAATTATAACTTTTCGCCATCTCCTGCTGCATAGCAACAGCATTCCACAATGTTGGGTTTTTAATAAATGAGGGCTGCGAATAAGCATCAAAAACAATAAATACATTTTGTATTGGATTCGCAATACTCTTAGCAGGTGCCGATTTTGGAATATTTTTCTTTTTAATCTGCAGTCCTGATTCACTGCTAAGTGGTTTCATATACTGTACGCGTTGTTCTTGTTTTGACAACAACGATCCATTTTGTTTCTTCATGGTTGAGCTCTAAAACGAGTCTCCCTTCTTGATTTGTCTCATCAACAAATCGATTTGATCATCTAGTGTCTTTCTCACGTTCACTTTAGCTTCAAGCTCTGCACGTCTATCAACTGGCTGTTTCTTTTTATGAGTCGCAACTGGAGCAGGGATCACTTTACTTTCCGCAACGATACGTTTGCCATCAGGAGAGTGGAAAAACGAGTCGTATTCTTTTTCAAATGATTTGTAGATTCGTAGTACAGCTTTTGCTTTCGATGAGATCGTCTTGAGTGCATTCTTTTCCAAACCAATGTAACGCGTTCCAAGATGTTGCAATTCGGCGTCATCGCCATCTCGTTTTGGTTTTGGCGTTGATTTTGTTTGTCGTTTTTCGATTGGATCGTATAATGATACATCACGGATTTGATCCAGAGAAGGTGTCGCGCCTTTGGTGAAAAGGATGGAAATATCTCGTGCAATATGTAGACCAATGATAACTCCTAAATGTACTTCTAGTGCTTCGATGTCTTGTTTTGCTTTGTTGAGTGTTACACCATGTAAAAAATCATTTGGTTTCTTGTCACGATAGTCTGTAATAGGTTCACTTGTTTTGATGTATTGTTGGTAAACGATTTTTCCATCATCAGAAGCAATACATATCTGTGCGACTGCTTCACGCATTCCATATTCACCAACGCCAACGTACTCGCAATAAACGCCATATTTTGTCTTCTTTTTGTTCTTTTTAACATCTTTTTCGTCTATTGGATTTTCTAATGCGTATTGTCTTCGTTCTTGTTCGTTTTTGAGAACTAGTGCCATGATTTTTCGTTGTTTCTCTGTATCTACGAGAGGTTGGTCTGTTTCTTCCATGTAAATATCGTCATCTTTTGTAGTTTCAGTTTTCTAAAACTGTGTTAAATCTATTGTGAATTTAATTACTCGTTTCTTGGCAATATCGCGCATTTGATCGAACATATTTTCAAACGTGGCTTCCACTTGTTCTTCATCTATTTTTGTGAAATTCTCTCGGCGTATTTGTTCCTTTTCTTGCTTTTCTTTTTGTTCTTTCTTTGCGTGTTTTATGTTCTTTTGATTTTGTATGATTTCGTGAAGTTGCGGCCTCTTTCCCTTCTTTTTATTATCTTTTGGCTGTTTTGAGTCAGGACGAGCGTTGGTGTACTTCTTCTGTGTCATGTTCAATCTTCACACAAAAGTTTGAGGTGTTACAACAGTACAACAATAAAGCAAACCAAAGCATGTCTTCGCAACAAAGGTTGGGTTTGTTTTGCGAGTATGCACAGAGAAGACCAAAAGAAGAACTGCATGATGCAATATTACCTGGACATTTGATTGCAATCAAAATATTTATTTTTCTTCCTGAATCTACCCTATTTAACTGCCGGCGAGTGTGTAAGAATTGGCACAAGTATATACCGCGAGAGTTAGAGACCAGATATAAAAATATACTGGAGAATCTACCTTCCTTAAATTGGGGATATTATAGTGATGAGTACGACGGTACAGAGGACTACAAATACTCTTTAGAACTAGTACCAGCAAATTTAGCTTCGTCTGTACAACCACGATATATTAGTTCTTGGAGCTTTAAAACAGTAGGAAGTAGGTTCTTTCATGAAAAGTTTGTTAGTGAACTGCAATACGCAGGTGGTATATCTGAGGACGCTAAGAAGCTAATAATGCACGTACTTACATGTGCTTCAACATTGAATGGTGAAGTAATATGTGAGGGATATAATCGTAAAGATATTTACTATGGAGATAGAAAAGAGGCTTTCTATGTTGGTACGATTGGAGAATGCGTACTTCGGTACTATATTCAGGCTACGTACACTAGAAGCGCATACTAAATTGGCTGTTCAATATCTAAACACTAATTTTAACGTAGATGAGCATTGTTTATGGCATAGAACTCAACTATTAACTGTTGTTCCTCAAAATAGCTTATTGAACAATGTAATATGCGTTACCATTGTTAACAACACCAGAGCCATTCCATCTGATGGTTCTTGGTGATGCGGCGTGTCCGTTCCATTGGTCAAACACTTGAATACCAACGCTGTTTTGTCCGAGATAAATTGCACCATGTCCAGAGTATCTTCCTCCACTGAATGTTGCAATTGCGGTTCCGTATGCGATCGACGCACCCTTGACCTTGGCACCTTGTCTCCAGTTAGTGGTTCTTGGGGCACCACATGCATACTTAACTAGGGCTACACATTCTGTTGATTCACCGTATGAGCGACCAGCGGCTGGTACAGAGCATCTGTAGGCAAAGCAGACAGTCATGATTGCTGCGAGGAGGGCTAAGACGATGACACGCATATTTTGTGAGGTTTGGTTTTCTTGCGGTAAAGCTGCGCTTCAATTTATACTCACGTCTGCTGTCTTGCGGTGAAATGTGAGAAATGTGACATGAGCAAGTTTGGAACTTGTCAACACTACAGTGACGTTGCGGCAGAAAGCGATTTTGATTCCTCACTAAGCTAGCTGGTTAGCACACTACTGTAAAATCTCGATAATTGGATGCACTCAAACTCAACCTCCGTTCTTAGGATTGTTATTTGTGCGTACAACAGGAAATTTTAGTTACCAGTCATTTTACTTTTTTTTGAGACAGTTTCTCATAATCCGGAGCACATCCGGACTGTTACGCAAGTAAACGAAACTGCGCAAGGTCCATTTTATGACGTCGAATTCGTAAGACTATTGTTCATCATCTTCCACTATTGAACAACTTGATAAGCCACAAGTGTAGTCGATATAGTCTGTACTAGAACAACAACTTTCCAGAATATCAGACGATTAGCATCTTGCAATTAGGACTAGATGGAAAGGTAATCAAGGACACACGAGTGGAGCAGAGCTCTACATCGACCACACATTTTGCAGCTACTTTGGTTCCTGAAACGAATGCAATTGCTTTTTCTTATGTGCTAGGTTGGCGTAATGGTACACAAAACACATGCGTCTTTGACATAGCAGTCAAAGATAACCCAGCAAGAGAACAACGTAGATACTCCCTACTTGCTAGTAAACATACTAAACAAATGGTACAGAATTATGTTTGCATTCTTCCCAATTGCCTTTCTTTGTAATTGTATTGTTAGCAAACTTGGAATTTCCAAGCAACTGTTAAAGATGCAACGAGTGCTTTGTAGAAGCCTCACAAGAGGGTACTCCTACACAACGTTTTAACACTAGCTAGTGTACCGTGGATAGTAACAACAAAAACCACGTTACCGTTAACCATTATTCGAACATACTCGCAAAACGAAGAACCTAAATGGCGAAAATACGCACGAACATATTATCAAAAATATGGAAAACAGTTTATAATTACATCTACAGTTGTAGGATCTATCATGACATACTTTATGTACAAAAAATCAAAAGAATTCTTCTCACCGTACGCCAACACAAAAAAGTCAGCAACAGCAGAACTAGAAACAAAAACAACCATTCAAGATCTACCGAATCTTGAGGATGTCGAGAGTGAGGAGCTAAAACGGCCACCTATTACCGCACCCATTTCACTGTACTTGATTCTTTACATACTTACCATTGTAGGGTGATTTATGTTGTTTCAAAGACGTACTGGTTTGTAAGACTCACAATGAGAGTTTTACACTTGGGATTGATTTTCTCACCTGCATTGGCGTTCTTTGTCGTGCAACACTACTTGTTCCCATCACAGTACGAAAATTGGTGTAAATTTTTAGCATTAACCATGCAATCGGTAAGTGTGTACAACTCGATAAAACTAACAATCATAGGCAGGTCCTTGTTTTATCAAACTTGCGCAATGGGCTGGTACAAGAAGAGATTTATTCGGTGATATGTTATGTCACTACTTGTCCATGATGCACACTCACGCGCCTGCTCACTCGTTACGTAAAACGCGTCAAATTATACAACAAGAATTTGGTTTGTCCATAGAAGAAATGTTTGATCACTTTAACAAGGAGCCACTCGCCTCTGGAGCAATTGCACAAGTATATGTCGCCAAATTGAAAAATTCAAACTATTGTGCAGTCAAGATTCGTCATCCAAAAGTTGTACAACTCATTGCTAGAGATTTGACAATTTTGCAATTCTTTACGAAATTGGTTTCGTATTATCCTCCTTTGCGTTGGTTAAACTTGACCGATAATATTAAAGTGTTCTCCAAGAGTATGCAAGCACAAACAGATTTGAAAGTAGAAGGTGAGAATTTGAAATTGTTCCAAGCCAATTTTTCTGCATTCCAAGAAACGATTCGGTTCCCGGAACCACATTCAGAAAAATCTACATCTCAAGTGTTGATTGAATCGTTTGAACATGGAACAAATATAGAAGAATATTTGGAAGATACTGAACACATCAAGTTCTCACCCGAATTGAAAAAGCAAATTGCACAATATGGTATTAACATGTTCTTGAAAATGATGTTAGTTGATAATTTTGTACATGCCGATTTACATCCTGGTAATTTGATGGTTCGCATGAACCAAAGAAAAGATACCAACAAATACGAACCACAGTTGGTTGTTTTGGATGTTGGTTTGGTCACCAAACTATCAGAGCATGATCGCGTAAACTTTATGGACTTGTTTGCTGCTGTTGCATCAGGAGATGGTGAGCGAGCAGCTACACTCATGATAGAACGTGCAAGAAACGCAAAAGAGATTATTAGAGATCCAGAAAGTATTAAAGGGTTTAAAGAGGAAATGTCTTCGCTTATCTCTACTGTGTTAATCACACCAGTACGGGAACTTGAAGTCGGGAATATTTTAGAACAGGTTTTATCTTTGGGTAGAAAATATAAAGTGTCGGTAGAAAGTAATTTCACGACGCTTGTACTGGGAACTATTATAGTTGAGGGAATAGGGAAACAATTGAATCCAGATTTGAATTTTGTAGATGCTGCGAAGCCTTTCTTAGTAAAGGATCCAGCGATGATAGAGTCATACATACGTGGTCGCTTGTCGCACAAGACCGATTGGTGGCGAGTATGGAAGTGGATCTAGACAGAATAAATAGCAACGTTAACAGATTTATAAAATTATACAATTGTTCATTGTCATCTAATGACATTGAAGTGTTTAGGCATGCCTAGATTTTACTAGTCCTCTAGACGATGGGTATTGAGCGTCTGTATTCTCAACAGTTGCAACCTTGCTGGAGTTTTTCTTACTAGCAGTTTTAGGTCGTTTAGTTGGTGCTCCAGAAGTTGGTCTCGACGATTTCTTACTCTTCGAACCACCGTATGAGTAATACACGCTATTACCGTTTTCGCTATGACATTTAGCTAAATCTAAAATTAGAACGTACGCGTAAGCTAAGTTAGACGGCGGTGGAGATGCTCCATCATCGTACGCTCCATCAAAGTCTTGGGTAGTTCTTTCTGGCATTTCGAGTTCCAGTGATACTACATTATCCTGCTTCGACCTTCCTAAGCTACTCTGTGAGCCCAATGATCTATTTCCATCAAAGCCGTTCATATTTCTAGAGCTTTGTGGTCTAGACTTGACATTGTTTCCACTCACACTGATATGAGCAATCAGCCATTCATCTTTTTCCTCATCCCAAGTAGCTCTACTTGTTATCTTGTTCACCTCCTCTTGAGGCACAAAGTTATCTATGATCTTGGTCTTCAGGCGCAAGTCTCGTTCGAGCTGGCGTATTGTGTACAGGTAATCCATTCGTTCTTGTTGGAATTCTGCTTGCAAGTCATGTACTTCGCTTTTAGCTGCCTTGAACTTTGCAAATAGCTTTTGTAGTTTTTTCGTTTTAACTTCGACCTCATCTTGGATTGAAGCGTATTGTTGTTCCAATTCTATTCGTTCATCGTTCTTATCTTGGAGCTGTTTCTTAATTTTCTCTTCCTCTTCTTTCCGTCTAGCTAGTTCCTCTTTCTGCTTCTTCATCTTTTCTTGTTGACGTTTGTTCGCTTCTTCTAGCTTCTCTACTGTTTTACCGCGTACAACATGAGCTTGCATCTCTTCTAGCTTTTTCGCCAAGTCTTCTTTTTCTTTTTCTAGTTGCTCCTGTCGCTTTCGTTCTTGTTCTATTAGCTCCGTATGACGTTGCAGAGCTTCGTTGTTCTTCTGTAAGTTTTCTTCCATCTTAGCTCGCTCTTCCTCTAACGCTCGTTGCTTGTTAGCGAATTCTTGTTCTATGATCTTCTTTTCTTCTTCGGTTTTCTGTTTCATACTCTCTAGTAGAGCTCTTTTCTCCTCTTCTTGTTGTAGAACTATAGCGTTCAACTTTTCCTCACTCTCAGCAGATTTAGCTGTCATTTCTTCTAACATCTTTTGCTTCTCCTCCTCTTTTTGCTTCATTATTTCATTAAGCTTCTCCTCGTTTACAGTAGATACTACTTGTTGAATAATTGTTGGCGAGAGAGCTTGGTTTGGATTCACCTGGGCACTTTCTGGATTGACTGGACTAGTGGGAGTTTGAGTATTAGGAATTGCTTGCGCCACTTGCATAGGCACTCCGCTAGATGCTAATTCCAATTGTTCTTTCAATTTCTTAATTTCTTCTTGGAATGCTTTCAACATAGCATCTTTAGGATCTTCATTAACTTTTGGTTTGTTTTGAATCTTCTTAGCTCTCGAAGCGTATCTTAAAGTAGATAACGTTTCTTCATAATTAAAGTCAGCAGGCGAGATGTTAGCTACCATCACCGTTTTAGTATTCCCACCCAAAGAATCTTGTAGCAAACGAGTTAGCTTTGAATCTCTATATGGAACATGTCCACCTTTGCCCTCCACCAGAGCCGAAATGACATTACCAAGGGCAGATAGTGACAAGTTAATTTTACATCCTTCTTTCAATCGGTCACCAGTTGCTCCTGTTTTGTTGGCTCTCTCTGAGCCGGCTAAATCGACTAAACTCATTTTCCCCATCTTTATATGGTTCTCGCCATCGACTACGGATTTCTCACTCGTTTCGATTGTTATCATAAAGATGGAATGAGAGCGACTCGATTCGGCGTTCATCAAAGTTGCTCCAACTGTTCTGTTTTTCTTTCCTGTTTGTAATACGTTGTCGATTTGAGAACCATCTTTCACGACATATGATGTCAATCCCTTGACATAAACTCCTGTATCTTTACTCTCTTTTATCTCTAGTTTTGCTGATCTGTCTTTCCCTATTAAATCTCGTAGTTCTTCATTATAAATTTCAAGAAAAGATACTCGCACTAAAAACTCCATTTCCGACGACATTGTCTCGATGTGTTCGAAGATGTGATAAAACGTGTTGTAGATAAGACCACGTAAATGTTTTGGCTCATCTTTTCCCTCCATAGTGAAAGTCTTTCCAGCACCAGTTTGTCCGTAACAGAAAACGGTTCCATTATATCCATCAATACAACTATTAACGATAGGTTTCGCAGTTTCCAAGTAAACATCAGTTTGCAAGGAACTATTGCATGAATAATCTTGAAAATTCAACTTACTCGCTATCGTACACGGCATCATAAACAAAACTCTTTTCTGGTTCTTCTCCTACAGCTCTCATAATAACTTCTTTATCCTTGGCGTTCATCGTGATGCATCGACTTGATGCGTTTCCCAATTCACGCTGGTTGAAAGGGCGGCATCTCACAACTACCTTTACCGACTCAGACATGTTGTAGTTATGCCAGTCTTCAACAAGTTTTACAGCTTTGTTGTCGTCAACTTGATGATACTCGTTTTAATACTAGATGACGAATACTCCTGTTCAAATACTGCTCGATAATACAGCCTGATGATCGAAGAGCGATTATTAAAAGCAAGATTCAGACTTTTGCTCCACGCAAGTAGATTAAATAATTTGTTTACTTTTTCGCTTTCTTTTTCGTTGCGGATTTCTTCTTTTTGACTGGTGGTTTCTTCGTTTGGTAACACACGAATTCTTGAACCTGTTCTGCTGGAATATCGTGCTTGTATATTGTACATCTCTGCGTGTAGCTTCTTAAGATGCTTAATTCGCTCTCCGAAATGTTACATTCTGATATAACTACTCTTCTTAGCTTCTTTACCGAATGGATGAGATCCAATAGTGGTTGTACCGTAAGTTCACGACATGAACAAACTTCAATACATTTCAAATTCTGACAATACTCTTCAATAAAATTAATGGACGTATCTGTTATTTTCGTACATCCATTTAGCGATAAAAACTCTAGATTTTGTCCTTTTCTCGCAATCCCTTCCACACATTCATCATTTAATTGTTTTACTCCCGTGAGCTCCAACACTTTCAACTTGGTTGCAAATTTTGTCAATACTGCAAGTGACCGTGACGTTATTGTAGGTTGATCGCATAACATTACTCTCAGTGTTTCTAATACTGTACAATGTTGGACAATATTACAAAGTCCATCATCTCCTATTTGGTTGCATCCACTCATGTCCAAATGAACAAGTTGTGGACAATATTCTGATACAAATTGTAGTGACCAGTCGGCCAAGTTTGCACAGTAACTCACATCTAGTACTTCTAGTTTTGGAGTGTTTTTCACTCCTACAAAAGAAGATCCAGTAATCTTATCACATGAATGTACTGATAAAACTTTTAAATCTTTGCAATGGTTAAAAATATCAGTTAACGCTTCATCTGTGATCAAGTAACACATTCTGTGGAAATTAGAAAATACAAAAAAGACATACCCTAAATTGATGAAACTGATGTTACAACATCCATTCGTGATAGCTCGTATCGTGGTGTCACGAATCTGTGTACAGTGTTGGAAATTTAAAGTAGTAAGATAGGGACAGTATTCTCCAATTCCGCGCAAAACTTTGTTACTCAGCCAAGAACATCGTTCCAAATTTAACTCTTCTACTTGTTCTGTTGTCATAAAGGTATACAATGATTCATTAGTTATTGTTGACTTTTCCATAAAGTTACTAACGCGAGATGCTCGTTTGGTAATAGGATGATAAATAGAGGAAACGGCTCGCCCTGATGCCGATGTTGAGTATGTTCTCCATGTTTGATCGGTAATATCCGTTTTCTTGAATTCTGAACCTTTGATACCTAGAGTACCATTCGAATTCAGAATAGGATGAAGAATAGGGTTCTTTGCGCCGAGGAAATTTTTCGCATCTTTTCGTAGTGCCGCTGAAGTAGGTCTTGTTGATTTCGGATCAGTTGTTGATGCGAAAAAGTAGGACGCTTGTGTGGGTTTTCTTTCTGAATCAACTCGCGTGTACCGATCGAAATCATTTGGAAAATAAGAATTGGTTGCTCCCTTATTCGATAAATTCGATGTGCCTTCGCTCATTCCCCACAACGTGAACGCTTTTGATTGTTTACTCACTCGGCTCATTTCTAATAGTTGATCATCTTCACCTCCACTTGGTGTATAAAAATCTGGTTCTCCATATTTTTCTTGATCTTTCCAAAAGTTTTTCGCATTGTTTCCATAGTAATTATTATCTTTTTCTAATAATTTTGAAGGGTCGCGAATGATTTCATCAAGATTTTTGTTTTTATCGTTGAACATTCTCGGTGTCGAAAAATCAAAATCATCTGTGGTTACACCTTCTGTTTGTCGAACTTTATCGATGACACCTGTTCCTCTCATATCAGGTTTTCCTAACATGTTTCCACGTGATGTTAATCGAGTTGTCGATGGAGAGTCCATCTTTTCTAACGAGCTTGGATAGTTGATACGATACCCAGATTGCTTTCGCGCTCCGACAGGTGTTCTCGCAGAACCATTGGAACTTGGTGACTTTGGTCTTCCAGATGGAGAACCAGTTCTAGACATTGCATTGCTTTACAGTTGACCTTTCATGGTCTGTACAAGTTCTTCTTTTCTATTGATTGCACGTTGATAGTCGGGATCTAGTTCTAGAGCTCTGTCATAATCAGCAAGTGCTTCTTGATAGTGTCCAAGTTTGAAATTTGCATATCCTCTGTGGCAATATGGTGCTGCTGAAGGATCCAGTTCAATAGCAGTGGTTAACGCGTGTCTGGCTTCTTCAAAGCGACTCAAATCATTAAGAACAAATCCTTTGTTGTTATAGTATGCTGCATCATCTGGTTTTAGTACAATAGCTTCGTTAAAGGCATCCAGTGCTTTGTTATTTTCATTCATATCAACTAGAATGTCACCTAGAAGACTACGTGAATCGGCCTTGTCTGGAAAGTGACGGATCGATTCGGAAACAGTTTCAAGAGCTTCTGTATTCCGTTTCAATGAATTTAGAGCCAATGCTTTCATGTACCACGCGTCACTGTGTTCAGGGAGGTCATCGTTGAACGAGATACAAATATTAAGGTGTTTTATCGCTTTTTCGAAGTCACCTTGATAGTACAGAGAGAATCCAAGGGTGTAATGTAGCATAGATGGTTTTAAATCTGGATCTTCCGTGTAGTGATTAATAGCGCTCTCAATAATACATGTCGCTTCCGCAAATCTTTGTAGACGACCTAGTGCTGTTCCTTGAAAAAACAAAGCAGCACTATCGTTTGGAAATAGTTTGACTATTTGTTCGCATAATGATAATAGGTCCTCACCACGATTCGGCTGCTGTAAATAAATTATTTCTTCGACAGAAGCCAATGGAATTGCTGGATTATCCTTGGCACACTTCATCATGATGTAGCGCGTAACATTTTCATTCATGTCTAACGTCAGTAATTACAAAAAAGAAAATGAGTGTGTCGCTGGTAGTGACAAGAAATATAATTTATTCTCCTACTTTGGCTTTAGTGTTACAGGTAGCTTGGAATAAACAACAAGCTTGAACGGTCCACTTGCTTTTGCATCTCCTGTTTCTGTTGCAAACACAGAGTACGTACCTGCTGCAATATCTAATGTTTCCATGCGAATTACATCACCATACGTGTATTCACTACTTTTACTAACTGAACCACCATAGATCCAGAAGTAAGCAGGATTTGGTGATGGGCTCCTTTGCATTACCATTTCAACAGTAGTATCTTTTTCCGCGACTAATTCAAACTCTGGCTTATCGGTTTTGTTCTGGAACGAACTTGGTATTATGATCTTGTTTACGAAGCCACCATACTTTGCAAACAATTCGTTAAAGTCTGGTTCTGTTATACAATTACTCAAGTCCATTTTTCCTGAAGAATAAACAATCACTTCAATATCAGGTTTTGAGTCAATTTGGTCAGGGTGATACGGTGAAATCTTGTAGAATCCTTTCTGAATAGCTTCCATTCGTACCGTAAACTCGTTCTTGTACGAATATTCGCTATTTGCAACACACTTGGGGTCTTTAGCATTTCTAACGCATAATTGTATAGGAACTGTGCTAGTTTTCTTTCTTAAAATGATTTGAACGTTGGACTGTTCGGCCACAGTTAGTGCAAACGCTGTTCTGTCGTTATTGATGCGTAGTGTACCCTTCTTTCGTTGGCAATACCCGTATCCATTTCTTCTAAATAACTCTTCCTCTACTAGTGCAGATGTCGATACCGTTCCTGGGTTTTTCAAACAAACATTCACTGTGAAGCCTTTGTACGGTGATTCCTTGCTCGACATTTGTATTGCGTATTTTCCCTTTGGTAGTTTCTTATCCATAAAGTAGTGAATATCAGAAGCGGAATAGTGCGCCACTTCTTCATCGTATAGTCCATCTTTACATCGTTTCAGAGTCAGTGAGTGAGTACTTAGTAGTGGTTTCTTATCCAAACACACGTACTGCTCTTGCGACTGTGTGGCAGTGATCATCACTTGGTTGTCGTCGGCAAGTTCAAATAGAATAAATTTATCAGGACTGTCTGACCAATCACTAGTGACAATTGTCCTATTCCAATCTTTTTCTTTTGATGTTACTCGAATACTCGAAAATGGAAGCCAATAGAAACAAAAATCTTCATATGACATGAAAAAGCAACCATCATCGGCATCTTCGTGCTTCTTTTCTA
>JAESGV010000887.1_pt1 | contig 12953 bp, 13 predicted proteins | sample 9269781 | NCBI WGS metagenome assembly JAESGV01 (sample SAMN15741586, study PRJNA653496) | algae metagenome | isolation source: Tildeniella torsiva UHER 1998/13D and co-occurring heterotrophs from... | place: Slovakia: Slovak Paradise National Park, Hrabusice, Kosice Region | collected 2000-01-01 | reverse complement strand
TGTTCCACTAATGAAGTTGTGTACTCTATCTTCTGTTGTGCATTATGAACGTAAAACGAGCGAATAGCGTCTGTTATTTCTTTAGGTTGTTGTGGTACCGTTTGCCTTGCTTTCTGCTTCTTCATGTGTTTTTGGCTTTGGAAGCATTCTGAAAAACAGCAGTCAACTTGTAATACTTGTAACGGTTTCTAAATGGGCAACGCAGAGAACAGCGAGAAGAAATCACTCAAGCAGCATGTACACGATTTAATCGTAGAGAATCAGAAATTTTTGTTCATGTTTGTTGCGATGCAAAATTAACATTTAATAAGTGCTCATACAGTTAATGGTTGCATGACAATAGCTTTTTCGTTAACGTAATTGCCATTTTTGACAGCTAACATCATAGAATGTGCATCTATGACATATCTGTGTTTGGAATACACCATGATGTTACAGATTTGCCGGGCTGCATGGGTGGAGCAACTAAAGTTGTGTTGCTGATATCTGCTGTGCTAGATTTGTTGACTATTGCTTTAGCTGTCTTCGGTATTCTATTTACTGTATTCATTAGCAAGGGACATTCTTACTCCGTTATTTTTTTCAACCTCTATTGCATAACGTATGCTGTACGCATATTAGTCACAACATCTAGTATCGGGCTGAATGTTTTTATGAGCTACGTAATATATGGCACACAATGCGTAATAACTGATTCAACAAACTAAAAAACAGTCAAGTGTAGAATACTTGCTATTCAAGGATATGAATATACTTTTAGTCGTTTACTGGATTCTACTAGGAGTTAGCTGGTTTACTTTCACGGTTTCGCACATTGAAATACTATTTGGGAGAAAAGTAGTACTGCAATCTAGGTAAGGAGGTGTTTGTTGCAGTTGTAGCGTGTACGTTGTTCCCAGAGTTGTAAATCTTTTCAAAAATCAGAAACAACACGCAACCTGAAATAACACCATGTCAGAGGATGAGTCAATGGAAAAAAGATCATTAATATCCAAGTTTTGGGAGAAAGAGTATAAAATGCTCAACAAATTTACACTGACGGGATATTCGCGCGCAGCAGATAGGACAGGTAGTATATTTTTCAACTATTTAACTTTTTTCAGGTTTTATGGTTCGAGAACTCAAGTTATTCCTTGACGCAGGTGTTGGTTGCTATGTTATTCCTCAGAATTGCTTTATAACGCATTCACACGCAGATCATGCATTTAACTTGCCAATGCTCATGGTAGGTTCTCGTGATATGGCAATTTATACACCAATAGAGAGCGCAAGGTTCATAGACAATCACATCAACTCTACATTTTGCATGAATGCTTGCTCAGATGATTTTGATAAGTCGTGGTACAAGCTAATTCCTGTTCGTGCAGGTGATATTATAAAATTTAACTCTGGTGGAAAGAATCTTACTGCTCAAGTGCTGCAAATGGATCATACCGTTCCGAGTGTTGGTTTTGCGTTTGCAGAGACTAGAACAAGATTAAAGCAGCATCTTGTTGGTATGAACGGGAAAGATTTAGCGCAAATGAGAAAAAATGGAGAAGTTGTGAGTGAAGAGTTTTCTGTTCCAACATTTATTTACATGGGCGACACTTCTATTAAGGGTGCTATTGACAATATAGAGGTCTTACGAACGTATAGAACTATTATTATTGAGTGTACATTTTTGCAAGAAGAGCATAGAGGACAGGGCGAAGACGCAAAAAAGCATATTGCCTGGCAAGAGTTAGCGCCACTCATTCAAGATTCTAGTTCTGATTGTGAGTGGATTTTGATACATTTTAGCATGAGATATTCATCGCGAGAGGTACGAGAGTTTTTTAATGAAAAACAAAGAACTGGTGAAATTAGATCCAATGTTGTTGTATGGGTGTAAACGCACAACAATGCAAGAAGAGAATCTACAACATCAGGTTGAATGGGGAAATTAAGACCAAAATGTTGCATATCAAAAGGGTGATTGCAGCAATAAATTGGGCTCGGCTTCTGGGTTTGAAATTATCAATCTAAGAAGCCAGTACTTGTTGTAATATCTTTGTCACTGTCACTTTACACCAAATTAATGCAAAGCTGTGTCATCATAGTTCTTAGTACTATTGTTGCTTCTGTTGCTGGTGCACTCTATAGTGATGGCACAGTTGTCTCCATTTACAAGTAAAGCATACAAACATCAGCTCACTAATTTTTAGGTTTGAGAATAACTGCCTTGATACTATGAACAACAATCATGCAAGTTGCTTTGCACCTGGACAATTATCTATGAATTATGACCCAAGCGCACACGCTAGCAACGGGCAATCTGTGAATATATATTTACGTCTTTTCAACACATACGACACGATATCAGTCAACAAGTTTCTAAATTTTCCTCCTGTTAATTTTACCGTATCACTGTGGCTGAAGTGCACAGTATTAGGACCAAATTTACCAAATTATGCTTTTGCGTTATGGGATCCGGTTAATGGCGCAGTATTTCAGATCATGTGGCGTAACTTTCAACAAATATCAGTAACCATGGATCTAAACAATCAAATTGAAGTAGATTTAAACCCAGTAGGCGTTTGGAATCATGTTGCTGTTACATGGCAGTCATTTGATGGTTCTACAAATATCTATTCTAATGGAATTCTTATTGGTAGCGGCACCCTTGGAAAAGGTTACGCATTTTCAAATACAACTGCTCTTCAGATTGGAAATTATGCCTCTTATAATGACATCGGAAAATGTTTTCGCGGAAACATTGATGAAGTACAGATAGCTCAACGAGTACTTTCGCTGTGGGAGATTTCAGCGTTAAGTCAAGGCGTTTACACCTGTTTTGGATACATGAGTAACAGTAGTTCTGTATGTAGCAGTGAGGGCCAATGTATCGCTACAAACGTATGTGATTGTAATACCGGCTATGCGGGTCCAGACTGTTCTTCATTTGCATGCATTGAAAATGATAATTGCTCAGGAAATGGAATTTGCGCTGGACCTAGTCAATGTTCTTGCAATCCTGGATGGGCAGGTCCAGATTGTGCGACACTAACATGCTGTAAGTCTTTGTACTTGTTATAACTTATTTTAGATGATGTCACTGCAACCAGTAACAAAGTCTGTTCAGGGAATGGTAATTGTACTGGACCTAATCGGTGTAATTGTGAAGATGAATATAATGGCATTCAATGTGAGAATTGGAGCTGTTTTGGCTTGTCAAAGGGTTCTGTGGATGTATGTAGTAGGAATGGTTTTTGCAGTAGGCCAGATGTTTGTTCTTGCAAAGATTCATACAAAGGCAAGATATGCAATGACTACGATTGCTTTGGAATAATTCATAATAACTACACAACAGTTTGTTCAGGAAATGGACTTTGTTATAGTCCTAACAAGTGCAATTGCAGTGGTACTTATAGTGACAACCAATGTAAGATACCTATGTGTTTTGGAATTGCGGCATCTACTACCAGTGTGTGCTCAAGCAGAGGAGCCTGTGTTGGTCCAGATACATGCGAGTGTTTTAATATACCAAAACTTCAGGGACCCAACTGTGAGCTGAACACTCATGAGTTTATTTGGTTTGTTGTTGGGTTAGTACTTGCGTTTGTATGTGTACTAGTAGTAATAACTATACCTGGAATATTTTGCTGCCATAGAGTTTATAGGTACCGCACAGCGGTTTTACAACAAAACAAGGTAGAGCAAGACATGAAAGACCTACTAAAGGAGAGTTTAATACGGGCTGACACTCTCTCCAAGCAAGTTGATAGGGACTGGATCATTCCATTGAGTGACATCAAGTTGGATGAGCGAATATCAGAAGGAGCGTATGTGCTTTGTTTATTATATTTAATTTTTATAGGTTTGGTGTTGTTATGAAGGGTAGATACAAAGGTGCGGAGGTGTAAGTTTTTGAACACAGATTTTAACTTAAATTAATAGTGCGATAAAGATCTTGAAACAATTTGATAGTTCTGATGTTGACGCATTTGAGTGGGAAGTTAAAGTTTTGCGTTCATTACGTCATCCAAACATTGTTCTATTCATGGGAATGGCAATTTCTAATGACAACAGATGTATGGTTACAGAACTCATGCATGGAAAATCATTGGCTGATTTAATACACAATCACAAAAATGGAAGACGTTATGAGTTTCACAACTCAATCTCGTTTAGAAAGAAACTTGATTTGTTGCTAGATGTTGTAAAAGGAATGATGTATCTTCATGGACTGCAACCAGTAATTGTTCATCGTGATCTAAAGCCAAGGTACGTATATATTTTTTGGTATTAACTCTGATAGTAACCTTCTGTTAGATAAGCACCATCAGACGTGTAAAGTTTGTGACTTTGGAACAGCTACATTTGTAGCAAATACCACTCTCACAGGCAATATTGGCACTATTGTTTATATGGCCCCAGAAGCACTTCGAGGAAAGGTAGATGCTATCAGTAGTACACTTGTTGATGTATATTCATTTGGAATTATTATGTATGAGGTGTTTTTTGAACGTGTTCCATATCAAAATAATTATTACACTAGTATTATTGACCTTGGAACGGATGTAGTGGGTGGAAAAAGACCAGATATACCAAAATATATTGATGAGATGACAAATGAGGAAGAAAAACACTACCTCGACTTGATGGTTAGATGTTGGAACGGAACTATACAGCATAGACCAACATTTGATACAATATTTTCTGAAATGATGGCATTATAACAGTATTATAATAAAAGTATTATTTATTATTAGTTTTTTTAGATTTTAAAATATTTTGATAAATAAGGCTGGTATTATTAATTTATTAAGCAAGTTATTACTTTTTTTCTTTGTATTATTATTAATGTTACATAAATACTTGTATTTAAATAACATCTTTTTTATTATAGTCTTTATTAACTTATTTTATCTTATAATTTTCTTTTTAATTTTGCATTATAATTAATTTTTTTATTTAGCTTTTTATAATTATATTTAAATTATATAATTATTTTAATTAAAATAATAAAATTTTTATATTATATAGTATTTAAATTAAGTAATTTTTATTTAATATAATTTTTAATAATTTAAATAAAGATTTACTTATATTTAAAGATTGTTTAAATAACAAAATCTGTTTTTTACTTATTCTGTTTTTTATTTGCTTATAGCTATTTTTTATACTTTTAAATTTTTTTATTAAAAATAAGATTTTTAATAAATATAATCAAGTTTATTTTAGCTTTTATAATTTACATGACATTTCAGCTTTAAATAGTCTTTTACATATGCTTTTCAATAAATATCCAAGAGATAAAACGCTGGTTATGCTGCTTTTAAGCCTTTCTTGTTTGGCTTTTAAAGTTGCAGTTATTAGAAACCATTTAAAAAACTGAATCCGTTTGCAATATACAAAATCTGTTTTACCCTTTTTTAATGAAATATAAAATACTACATATTTTATAAAAAAATCTATTTATTAAAAAGCGATTGTTTATAAGAATTGCTGTCTGATAGCACTTCTTGGGTTGGTTTTTCCACCAATGCAGTGTCTACTTTAGTATGCTTTGATTGCTTTCTTTTCTTCTTTTCTTTAGCAATATTATATTTATTATCACTCTCTAAGTGCTTGCATTTTTTTGATACTAATTTCTTTCTTGGTGTCTTTTTTGTTTTTGAAGTCTTTTTATCTATACTTGAGTCCTCTTTAACACTTTTCTTTTTGCATACTACTTTTCTTTTTCTTGGCGTATCTGGTACAGCTATTTTGGTTTCTTTTTGGCATAACTTGTGACAAAGCAAGTCTTTTAGCAAACCCATTCTTCTTTACTAATTTTTTAAGTTGCATAATAATCTTTTTTTTGATAGAATGCATAAGGTATGAGATATTAACATCTAAGAGTATATCTGATAATAATGGTAGTACTGTCTTTATAACATTCTTTGCTACCATAATGCTAAAATATTTATAACTGGATGAGTTTTCCTGAAACACTGTAGTATCAGGTATAAAGATAAACTGCTGCGGTAGTTTTAATGTTGTCTTGCCTTAAATTAACGAAAAATAGAATATAATGGATTTAGTCACTGAAGCTCCCTTGGTAACCAAGAAATTGCCATGCATTTGAAGTGTTGAACATCTGTTGCCAGTTAAAAAATTGTATATAATCCATAATATAGTATTTACGTCGACAACGTAGAACACTAAAAGATACTAGTAATACTTAATGATGTTGTAAATAAACAGGTATATATTATCAACTTTAAATGGATAGCTGCTAGTTGTTAGTAGTTTTTTTCATATAATGTCAAATTTAAAATATTACTTGCCGTACAACATAAAATCGTAGCTACTAATAAAATATTTTTACAAATATTAGTTGTTCACATATTTAAACTTACATTATCTACATAAGTACAGATAGATATTTAAAATGTCAGAATTTGCAAACATCTGTCATTTTAATTAAATGACGTCAAACTTAAAAATCTTTTGCAGTTTATAAACAATATAATCATTATCTTGCATTGTTTTAAAAAGTTTTTCTTCACTCTCTTTATAAAGCATAGATGCCTTACCTTTGTTATGAGGCTTATTATTATCATCCTTTTCATCTTTGTTGCTTTTCAACTTTAACAACTCTTTTAATTCTAAAGATGTTGCAAATAAATCCGCAGAAATTAAGCTTAACTAAAATAATTAGTTTCATATAATATACTTACTGAAAATGTCTTTTTGACCTTTTTTACCAGTTTCTTGTAGGCACCATTATATAAAACCTGTTTTAACACCTTGGCATTTGTTTTATATAACTTAAAAGGTGCGATCTCATACCAGCATATTGCTGGAAACGCTGTACAGAAGCGAAATATATCTATAAAGTGTTTAACTTTAGTATACAATACACTATATACAAGCTTTACATATCACTTCTAAGTTACTCTTGACAAATCCTTGATATCATGTTATTTCAGATTATGCTTGCTTATAAAACTGCAGTACCACTTGTTAAATTTATTTTGCTTAATGAGATATAACTTTCCAACAACAGCTATACAACACACCTTTATCATCTTATTTATGGCTACTTTAATATTAGTCAAACATATAAGGTCATTGCGCTCTTTGTTAGTAAGCAAGCCTTTTTTGAGCATGTAAGCTGCTTAAAAAACTTTTTACCTTGCAAATCTTTTTTACTAAATGCCTTTGCCATTTTCTTTTTGCCTTTAAAGCTTTTTAAAGCAACTTAAACAAATTTAACTTTAACAATCAAACATTTTGCAAGAGTTTAAGCTTTATAGTAAGTGATATTCAACAATGTTAATTCATCTTTCTTGACAAGCTTTCTCTTTCAATTACTTAAACTTTCTTGTGTTTTTAGCATCAAAATCTTAGTTAGAGCTCTTTAGCTTTAGTTTTGAATAAACGATGAGATTTTAGGCTTTTTCTTTGTAAAAGATTTCTTTGAAGATTTGATTTCTATTTTTGATGTCATTTTAAAGTTTAAGTCTGAGCTAGCAGAAAAGTAAGTCTTTTTGTCAGAAAAAGATTTTAATTTATTTAATTTTTGAAGCAATGATGGTTATAAGTTAATAGTAGCAGTTTGAGCTTTAACTCTTCCAACAATATTCAAGACAAAGAACTTAAACTTAGCTTACTTCTTGTCAATATCTCTTTTAATGACAATATATCTAATAATTTTCTCTATGATATATTAGATATCTTTGTCAGCTATTTAACTGGCTACTTCGTCATTGAAATTGACTATTGTAATTAATTGAATGATTTCCATGGCATTATCTTCTGTGAATAGAGCGTTGATGTACTTTTCAACAATGTGATGAAATTATTTTTTAAAAGCCTTTTGTCTTTTTTTGTTGGTGAAAAGCTTGCGTAGTATATCAGATGTGCATTATTTTAAAGTGTAACGGTTTTTTAATTAACTTAATAAGAAAAAATTTTTTATAATATGTTTTAATTTGAAACTTACTCAAACTTACCAAGTTGACTAACTGTTAGATTTTGAATTTAGTCAACTAAAAACTTAAACAAACTTAAATATTCTTCATATGAGCATAAATGCTATTATTTTACCACTATCTAGCAGATTTACATTGAAAAAAACATTGATATAGTTTTATACACATATAAATCCAGATTGAAAGTCCATTACACTTCATTTGACATATACTAGCATATTTGTAAGAAATGCGTTTAAATTTCTAGTAAAAGAATGGGCAGATCTCTGTTTACTGACTGTGAAGAAATGTTAAATAAATATGCTATTAGTGTTGTTATGAGAAAATTTTAAAATCTTAAAACTATTAATGTCAGTCACAGTTCAAGATTTACTTCCAAGCATAGAGGTGATGTCATGAGAATGTATAATATAAACAATCAAAAGAAATATTCTTTGTTAATTATTGAAAAATTTAAAAAAGTGTTTCTTGTTGTTTAATGTTAGAAAATTAGAGACAAAATTAGAGTAATTGACAAAAATGCTATATTTGATATGCAGTTTGACAATAAGCATGACTGGGCTTATATACTTGAGTTAAATCAACATAATCTTCAAAATATGTATGCCAATAATACTTACAAGAGCATGGACTATGATGTTAGATTATATGTTGAGTTTTACAAAGCACATTAAGAGATTTACAATTTTAAAAAGATTCAGCCAACTCTTTTCCCTATTCACCAGAGTACCTTTCAAGCATTCTTATTGTAGGCTCGAGTTGTTTGTGGATTCGCCTATAATACAGTAATGAATGCATGCAATCAAGGACTATGCTTGTGGTTGATGAAACATGGACTACAATATGGTGATCCACAAAAAAAATATGATAAAGTGATCTCATCTACTATAATCACTCTCTTATATGCATTTAGTAACTCTGAGAAGGTAACTGATGTCTTACTCACTTCTCACTATGTGAATCTACTCAAGAAAACCAATTTGAAAGATGAAAAAAAGTGTTAAGTTTTAGCTATCATTGCCTTTATTTGTATGACCACTTTTAAACCTACTACTATTAAATATATGGTCATTGGTAATTTCACTTTCAAATTTGAACAAATTTAATCCAAGTTGCTCCAGTTCCAACAAAATGTAGAACAGCAAGATAGAAGTAAAAAGAAATTATCTCAGGTTAGGATATTATGTGTAATCAAAATGAAAAAAGATAAGCATTTACTAGAAAAAGATTATAATGTTTTTATGCAAAGCAGTAATAATTTAAGTATTGATTTTCTCATGGTATTTATGATTTATCTATAAGATATCAAAAGAATAAGCACACAGTTTAGTTTGGCTGCTGCTTTGTTATCTTAAAATTTGTCCATTCAAGAAAAGTATCTGAACACTTCACTGTTTGTACAAGATCAAATGACTAATTAGTGTATCAATAACTTTTAGTATCTATTAGTTAGTTTTAACAGAAAAAAGAGATGTTCTATTCATCTCACTTTCAGATTATGTAAGGCTTATATTCTTAATTAAGGCTGTTTGACTTTTATTTATTTATACAAACAACCACCATCTTTGTATTTGTTGATCTTGTTTCTTAAACATAGTAACTAGGAAACCTTTGCATCTATAAAGCCATACAAGAAGGCAGCTATTAGATTAGCTTTTTTAGCAGGAAACTACCAGTTTGTCACTTAAAAAGTAAGTGATCTTGGAAAAGAAGTTTGAGCACATAGAGAGAATGTTAACTAATAGTTAAGTATTTATTTCAAAATCTATAATAGCTTCTGCATTGTTTACTATTATTTCTGAATGGATTAATTATTTGTATTGCCATATAAATAAAAGTAAAAGGCTAATACAAGAAGAGATCACTGATTAAATCATTGTTTCATATGTAAGTAACAGAAAAGCTCAATTATGAATTATGAAACAAGCACTAAATTAGCAAGCCTACAAGAAGTTCATTTATTCACTACCACAAGATGTTAGAGAGACTTAGTTGAAACAAGAAGGAATGTATACCAGATATCAAAAACAAGCAGTTAGAAAATATATCCTTCAAGACTCAAAAGGAATTCTAAAAACATATAAACAGAAAATAAGTCAAATAAAAACCAAAAAAAAAGAAATATGATCAAAAAGAAGGCATAAGAGGTGATTTTCACTAAATGGTTGGAAATATGGGAATTGGAAAAAGAATCTAAAAATAATTTGTCAAAAAAAGAAAAAAACAAGAAAAGACAAATAAAACAATTAGTATATAATAATGCAAGAGTAGAAAAAATAAAACAAGAATATAACCAAGAGTAGAAGAAACATAAGGCCAAATATGCAGAGATTTTGAAAGAGATGGAAAAAAAAACAAGAAATTGAAAAAAAATTTACAGAATCTATGGAGAAAATTATATAAATAATTAGAAAAGAGAAGAATGTGGGTGAAGAAGAAGAAGATTCTAAAATTCAAATTCTTCAAGATTTCATCTTTGACATTTTTCAAAATAATTTAAAAAATTTTAAGAGTAAATTTATTACTGAGGTGTCTAGCAGTGATGAAGCTGAAATCACCTTTAATGACATCAAAATCAAAGGTAGATTGAGAAATAAAAAAGTTAGAAAAATAAATTATCAAGAAATTCAAGATAATTCTATACAAGAAGAGGAAGAACAAATGTTACCACCTTCCAAGAAGAAATCAAAAATAAAATATTGTTTAAAAGAAGAAGATAAAGAAATGGAAAAGTTATCTGCAAAAATTATGTTTGATTCTGAAAATGTGCAAGAAAAGCAAAAGATAGAGAATGATGTGGATGATTATGACTGGGGTGGACCAGAATTGTCTTTTATCATTGAAAGTGGAGAAAATTTATTACAACCCATCAAGTTCTCACAATACTACAAAACAACATTCAAACTTTTCTATTGTTACTCTAAGTGTAGTTAATAAGTCTATTGATGATATTTTTAAAGATTTGAAAACTTTAAATGTAATATTGGAAGAGGATGAGGAAAGTCTCAAAGTTAAATTAGAATTTGATTGGAAAAAGATAGAAGATTTAATAGACAATTTAGATATGTAATAGTTTTCTATTTTATATTATTTATTAAAAATTTTTTTACTCATTATACCATTTTAAAAATCTTTTAAAGCTTTTTGTTTAAGCAATTTAAATTTGTTTCAGCGAAAGTAAATAATCGCTTAAGCGTTTTGCTTTAATTGCTTAAGTGATTTTTATATTTGCTTAAGCATTTACTAATCATTTAAGCAATTTTTTTTGCTTAAGCGAATTAAAACAATCATTTAAGCATTAAATTAAGATTGCTTAAACGATTAAAAGAAAACACTTAAATGCTTCCTACATAATCACTTAAATATTTAACATTTTTTGCTTAAGCAATTTGAAATTTGCTTAAATGATTATGACTTTCATTTAAGCGATTATGTATTTCGCTTAAGTGAAAGTTATAATCTTTTGAGCAGATCAACTCTAAATTTCACACAATGTCTGAAAAGAAGTCTTTTGTACAACCTCCTTCTAAGAAACCTAAGAAGGCTTAAACATCTTCTAACTTTATTAAAGTGTTAGAAGCAGTTCTAAACCTAGAAGACAATACTAAAACAAAAGAAATGCCTTTTATAAAGGCTTATTTCTGCCCTATCAACAATTGTTTTAGGGTATTCAAGAATGCATTAAATGTTAATAAGCATCTGTATGGCAAAATGGCTGATAGATACCTCTTTCAGCCAGGATATGTAAGTTATTTTTTTATTATTCTAATTCTTTAAGTCATTATAAAAGAATACAACAAATTAAAATGGATAGAGCACCCTGGCTATAAATACATCAATAAATATAATGTTGTAGAGAATCAAAGTGCAAAATATCTCATCTTTGAGGAAGATTAGTTCAAATATTTAGATTCTAATATTTCAGGAGAAGAGAAGCAATCATTGAAGGTTAAGTGGTTTGACTATATGAAGAAAAAGAACAAAAAAAGATGGAAAGTCACAATAATGAATCTATTTGATATTTTGTTCAAAAATTCTGATATGTGAACTTTTTATAAAATTTAATAATATAGATTTGAAATAATACCTACTACTACATAAAAAGAAAAGACAAAAGAAACAAAAGTTTTTTACCCTACCATTACTAGTAACACTAAATGATGTCATATCATCTTTACAACCACCAACAACTACAGCACCATAACAACAACAATAACTACCAACTACTTTACAACCACTATTACAACCATCAACTTTGTTAAAGAAGTCTACCTTTGCAGCTTCTGTAAGAAAAGCTAGTAATATAACTATTAGTGATTTTTTAAAGCAATACAAGGTGCTTATTCCACCATCAGTTCTTAAATTTGATCTAATAGTGAATACTTTGACCAAAATTATTGCTGCTCATAATTAAGCCCCAATCTGGGTTTAGGTCTTTTTATAAGGTTGTGTCTTGTGTAATTTGCAAAAGCAGCAATTTGATTGCCAACTTTATATACGGCGATCAATCGCCATTTTTAGGTGATTTGTAAAATGGCGATCAATCGTTAATTCTAATTAATACTCGAAAACGGCAATCGATCGCTGATTATAAATTTGTTATATAATGTAAAACTAAATGTCAAAAAAAAGAACTTTATTTAAGGAAAATTTATTTTAACCTTCTTTGGAGGTCTTTTTGGGTATTTTAGGTACAATGACTGCCTTTCTCAAAGTTTTTGGACTTTCAACTTTGTACTTTTTAGGTGGAGGTACATCTTCCTCCTCCTCTTCCTCTTCCTCATCTTCCTCTTCCTCTTCCTCATCATCTTTTTTGGAAGATTTTCTTTTTTTTATGGTAGTTTTTTTCTTTGGTTGCACTTTCTCCTTGCCTTTAGTAGATTTTTTGGCCGGTTGCCTTTTCTTCTTTGGGTTTGGGTTTGGGTTTGGGTTTGGGTTTGGGTTTGGGTTTGGGTTTGGGTTTGGGTTTGGGTTTGGGTTTGGGTTTGGGTTTGGGTTTGGGTTTGGGTT
>JAESGV010000886.1_pt1 | contig 12955 bp, 18 predicted proteins | sample 9269781 | NCBI WGS metagenome assembly JAESGV01 (sample SAMN15741586, study PRJNA653496) | algae metagenome | isolation source: Tildeniella torsiva UHER 1998/13D and co-occurring heterotrophs from... | place: Slovakia: Slovak Paradise National Park, Hrabusice, Kosice Region | collected 2000-01-01 | reverse complement strand
AACTATTCGAGAATAAATTGATATGACTCTTGTAATGGTTGTTCTTGCATGACGTGTGAAAATTTGGTTACGATAAACGTGTTTGCCTCGACATTAACTTGTGATATTGATAAGAATTGTTTATGTTCTGGACGCACGACAAAAACTTCATCTTCAACGACGACGCATGGGTAGTAGAATTTTTGTTGATCGTGTTGTATTGCTACCAATGCGATTCGGTGCTTTGGTATGTTTTCCCAGTTTATCGGACCATTTATGTGTTTGACATTAGAGACTTCCGGTGGTAAAATGAGTGCATGTTCTTTGTTTAATAATATCATGCCCTGTGGTATCTCACGTGCAGGCGGATAGTAATAACTCCAAGCACTGCATGTAAATACGAGCACAATACCTAGTGTGACGACATTTGCGAGGTATAAAAATGGTACACGTTTGTATGTCACGAATAGTAGTGGTACGCTAACGACTAAAAGTCCAATCAGTAAATGATATATGTTTTGTGTGATAAATGTAACTCCAACAGCTACGACGCATAAAGGAACGAACAAAAATTGAAAATATACAGTAAGATATTCTGCTGTTTCTGCAATTGTATACGGAGACCGCATGTCAAGAGGCCTTGTTGCGACATTAGCGTGTTTCATTTCCTAAAATGCGACCGATTACAACAATTTTGCTGAACTAACGATAGTTGAAATTACTTTCTTGGAATCTACAGTGGTGGAATTCAGTACCGAATATCCACTCCGCAACAGACTTTTAAAAGTCTTCAGTTGGGGTGGAAATAGGATCTCGGGCAAGCACGCTATTCTTATGACGCGCACCTACCGCTTAACGATTTACACGAAGTTTGTGCGGTTAAGCACAGTCAAAGAAAACAACAGCACCTCATGACTTCTTCAGTGCAAACACTCAAGCTACGAAGTCTTCCTCCTTTCAACAAAGTATTAAGCAAGAAAATTCCACTATTGCCGGCAGACGATTCATTTCTGAGCAAACATTTCCCACATGAAGGTCTAAGAGATTTATCTGAAGATTTTTATCTGTACAAACTAAATTTTGAATGATACTAACTGTAATTAAATTTTACTCGAGTGACGTTTGCGACCGCGTTGGTACTATTTGTTTAACTGTATACTGTGGAGGTTCAGGTGTTAGGCTTCTATCCATCATGTTTGGTTTCTTCGATGCATCTCGCATTATTTTTGTATACTCTTCTTTTGCGAATTGCATTCGGTTATGCCGAGAACGAGGAATGTTTACGCAATTATTGAATCCGGCTTTTGGAAATGACGATGGGCTCGTACTCCGAGTCGTAATGTTTCTATCATCCCATTTAGGCTCCTTTTTACGAGTACTTAGTTGATATAAATTGCTTTGGTCGAACGATATTCGAGTATTGATTTTTCGAGGCGGTCCTAGCGATGTTGTAGACGCTCGTTCGTTCATTTTTTTGTTGTGAACGCAAATACCATGTTTAGAAAGTTGATAATTTTCTTTGTTTAGTTGACTTTGCATCCGCAAGCAAGACATATAGTTAAAACAAGGTGAGTAGCAGTGATGTTTGAAGTAGCTAAATGATTCGAGGATAGCTACGCTTTTAGCTAATTTACAACATGATGAAGGTTACACTCTTGGTGGTGGCTCTGTTAGTATTCAAACTACATGCAGGAAACGTATCGGAGTGTAGAGAAGATTATTGTGATGGAAATCAATACCGATGTTCGCTGAAAGATACGCTTCGTATGGTGGTACAGCTAACGGCAAATAATGTGGACAAATATTATGGATTTTGCTTAGCTGTCGATAAACTAACCCAAATTAACATACCTAATTGTATGTTGCATTTTCTATGTTCTAACTTGATAGCTCATGCATTTCTTTATGCCGATTCTACATTTAGTGGAAAAATAACAGTTCACGTAGGTGGAAAAGGCACGTATCTCAAATCTAATCCAAGATTCTATACTTCAGAGGTATACCACTTGATACATCTAACAACTTGCAGGATGGAAAAGTAATAGTTCCATTTTACACTATGAACCTGGCATTCGAGAAAGGATTGTTTAATCAATATAACGTAACGTACAAAGCACCAAAGGCAGAACCTAAAGCACCTTTCACAGCTATACCGTTAGAATATAATTGCGATAGTGAGTTTAGATATTGCATATACGATTCATCAAAACTATGCGTTCGAAATTGGGACTGCGGCTTCTTAGGTAGTGATCCTGATTGGGGCCACAACGTAAATACTACTACAGCAGATAACAAAAATGTCAAGATATACGTTGCATTCTCTGGTACCGACAGCTCCCATCTACCATTTCGAAGTGCTGGGCTACTACCATCAATGTTAAACGATCTTACAGTATCTGCTATAGCGACAAAGCTTCACATTGGATACACTGGTCTTTGAATACTGATATTTTCGAGATTTTCATGTGCTACAGGGCAATAAACGTGCTGTTGCTTATTTCTCGTTTCTTTTTGTAATGTTGCCAAACAATGGGTCAGTATCTAACGTACTACCTCCCAACTGCGATATCTGAGTTATGGAAAGAGAAAGAGGTACGAGCAGTAATGTTAGGACTTGACGCAGCTGGAAAGACAACAATGCTCTTCAAATTGTCGCAAGATAGAATTGTTTGTACTCTACCAACCGTTGGTTTTAACGTGGAAAGTGTACAATGTGAAGGCTTTAAACTCGTGACGTGGGATGTCTGCGGAGCAATGCCTAAACACTGGGCACACTTCTACAGTGATACTTCTGTTATCATTTTTGTCGTATCATCAGAAGATGCTGATAGATTCGAAGAAGTAAAAGAACAAATACATAAAGTCTGTAGAGAAAAACAGCTGAAAGACGCAATACTACTTGTTTTCGCAAAGCAAGATTTACCAAACGCAAGACCAATATCAGAAATAACAGATGCTCTACGATTAAGCGAACTTGAAAACAGAGTTTGGACAATACAACCATGCTGCGCTACAAGTGGAGAAGGTTTATGGGACGGAATGAAATGGATATCAGAAAATGTAAAATTATAGTTCATTTAAAATACAATCGATACATCTGTAAACTTGTCTCTATTCTTAATAACAAACTCTTTTTGCGTTTCTAGCGTAATGACAATTCCATCGTATGAAATATAAACAATACCAAGTTTTAACCGATTCAATTCTGGAATGGCTACCGGTTTGCGATAATCTAACTCTGTATCTCCAAACGTATTCCTACATTGTTAAATATAAAAAATAAGTACTTTGTTTTCTTTCCCCACCCTAACATTCTTCCGTCTTTAGTTTGTACAAGAGAGCAAGCACCATAAGAACCACAAAAAATATTTGTTACTCCTTGGTCGCATATCAGCATAGTTGGTACAGTTACATTGTGCCATGATTCGATTCCCAGACTATTATCAACGGAAACACCCCATATAAGAACATCTCCCCGTGCTGTAAGACCTATTGAATGCCAACCACCACACGCGATGCGTACGATCCCATAATCTTCGAAAAAATTAATTTTTGTAGGTGTTTCTTGGTGGTGACTAGTGTTGTTGCCAAGTCGCCCATCCTATAATGTCAAACAGTGAGAAATCATGCTTACCGAGTTGCATCCCCAACCATAAAATGTTTTATCTCTTTGCGCGTAGGCGTGCCATCCACCTGTGACGAGCTTGTCAATTGTTCCAAGTTCATTTACATTCGTGGCAGGAATAAAGAACACATCAGCAACTGGTGGTGGTGTGGGCATACCAAACTGAAAGTAATTATTGTGACCTCCAACAAGGTATCCATTTGGTGTGTTGATAAAGACGTGTTGTGATCCTGCATGCATTCTCCTAACTGGACCTTCGTACAATTTTTCTAAGCAATATCTTGCATGTCCCAATGTTGAATATATTGGTTGTGTTCTGAAAATGCTATTTGTTGTCATGAATAACACATAATCCATTCCCACAGCTTCTATGTCCAGTATAATTTCGTGCTTAAGCTCCTCACTAATGTAATTGGATCCCAGTGCTAATTTTCCTGTTGTATCTATAGCGTACAGTTCTGCATTTCGTCCAGTTATTGCTTTTTTAATATTTTTTACTGTACATGGAGAGCTCCATTTACCAGTATTAACGCATGTGAGAACATTAGATTCTTGTACTTGGTTTTCATCGGTGGAAGCAACAGTTTTCAACGTGTTATTGTTCATCACTTGTAAACAAACATGAGCACAACCACGCGACCTCGTCTTGTTCTCCACTTTGACATCAACAAGACCCTTATCATCAGTGACAGTGCAGGAGGTAAAACAATGGAAGACATTGTCAATCAGGTGTACGTCTCATTTCACTTAACTAATTTTTAAAAGGGTTATGCAAAATATTTACGGCCATGTAGACATGGAACGATTAAAAAATACTGCAACTGACGACATTGATGGCAGGTTTGCATGTTGGAAATGCATAGTTACGGAACCATGCTCCACAGAGCCACAATCAACAGAACCAATCTGGAACTTTGATAATTTCATGGAGCTATTCGTGTATCCATACCCCAAGTGGGAAGAAATCGATCCAGAACAGAAACTCAGCATGAACGATCGTTTATCTATGAACAAAAAAATCAAACACAACAGAACAGCAGTCGTCAAAACGTTTTCGAACAAAGGTAGTTACGGAGAAGCATGGCGACCACACGTAGAAAAGATTTTATCTTGTTTACGCGTTGGTGACGACTATGTCAACATTCTACCAGGTTTCTTTGCCTTGTTATTCCATTTGGTTAACACTGGTCGCGACTTTTCACTCATATTTAGAACGTTTGGCGATATGCATGACATAAAACTTGTAACAAAAGAGTTTAATCAGTTTTGCGAGGGAAAACATCCACAATATCAACACGTTACTATTCCAGAACAAATACGCAAACGTGCTTTGTATGTCACACCGGACGAACAAAATACAAAAGTTGGTTACATGTTTAGACATGGTCACCACACGGAGCAAGCGCATCTCATCGTTGGAACTATTGAGCGTCCAGGAGTTTTAGAAAAATGTATGGATGATAATATGTCCAACTTACGCGACGTTGTCTCACAAAATGCAGTTGTTCCCGTAACACTCCATACTGGCTATCATAATATATATTCGACAATAATGGAACAAACGAAAGATGGATCTACGTGTTCCTACCGTGATTTTTACTTTTGGTGGAACGTGAACAATGAACGCGGTCACAGTGGCAAGTGTTTCGTTGTCGACACAGAAGATCGTGAAACATTACAAATCTTTTTGGATGATAACGTTTACATGGGTAACGACTTCCCATCTAAGAGCATTATCAACCTGCGCAATCTTCAAGGGGATTTGTTGAATCTGACAGATTTTATGGATTTGTTTTTGGTGCAAGTGGAGCCAGTGGATGCTATTCCTGATAGAAACTTTTTTATTGACAAGATAGAGCTTTGTGAGAAGAACTGGCTCGCGTACTTGAGTAAAAAATAAAAAAGCTATGTTATGAGCTTCTCGTATTTTTTGACATTTGACAAGTCAACAAACGCAAATTTCGCGTCATCATGGACAGTCCAACAAGTCCAGACGCTGCCTCTCCTAAGCCCTACACAGGGAAATTTAAATTACCATCTATTGATAAACTAGAACAAGTTGCACGCAACATGTAGATTTAAATAATATTCAAACTGACAATGTAGTGGAGTTTTGTGTGGACTACTCGGTACAGTCATTTGTTTAATTTTACTTGTTTGGGGATCAATTCTATACATTAATTTTGATACACTAGTTGACACAACTAGTTGTCCAGGCGCTTCGGCAAAGGGCTTATTCTTAGCGATCGGTATTTTCGATGGTTTGATGGTTATTTCATTGCTTTTTTGTGCACTAGGGTTGTGCTTATTTGAAAGACCAGAGGGTAGCAAAGTGGACTACATTAGCGTTGTATTCACGTGCATTGGCATAGGATTGGCCGCAGTTTTCATGTTTATTTCGTTCCTGCTAAGTATGATCGTATGGGGACTTGTATCCAACAATAACTGCGGTATTATACCCTATCTTGTGCCCAACACCCACGGCTACTGCGCAACCCACTTGGTACTTTTCTTTTTCATGTTTGTCCCACTGGGACTACTCGTGGCTTTCATGTTCAGAGACCGCATCTACATACGACATCAGTCGGCCATCTGAGATCTGGTAGTAAAGATATTTTATTTCCTCTTTGGCTTCTTCTGCAAAACAGGTGTTGGGTATAACTCCCGCAGTTATTTTGGTCTCGTCAATATAAATTCCATAAAATCAAACGCATGAGAGCACTAAGACTAGCCTGCAGACAAGTATTGCGATCGTATAGCGTAGAGAAGCAAGCTTCTTATAACCCATATAAGAATTATAATCCTTATGCCCCTTACAGCGAGCAAGTAGCTAAATTCGCGCAAAAACCAAGCTCATGCGAAAATAAGCGACCAGAACAAAAGAAAGAAGAACCAAAGAAAAGTAAATAGTTTGTATAATATTACATTTCGAGTTGAGTCTTGTACCGTTGTACTTTTTGAACCTATGTTGTTAGATGCGTATGTGCGGCTTACGTATTCGGAAAGTTTAGAGTTCACAATCCAGCCTGGGATCCAACCACCTGGATTGGAGTGATTTAAATACATGACAAATAGTTTCCCATCGCCAACTTGCTCTGCATACCAGCCAGAAATGTTCAAACGACCACGTACTGCTCCACTTTGTGGTTGCGGAAACTCATCATGGTCAACACTTACAGCGCAACGAATTGCGCGTTTCTCTTCAAATATTGTTCGCGTCATGTAGATAAAATCACGATTGGAAACAAGTCCTCCACCTGGCGTCTTATATCTACGTTGATTAGTACATACAGTTCATTTATGCATACAATAAATGCTCAATAATCCAGTTGTCCAAACAATAGTCATGTGGTTTGTTTTCGTATGGCTCTAACGTTGCCAAGATTTTAAATCCAATTACTAGTGCATCTGGTTCGTCATTCATGTCCTCTGGCACGTGTTAATAAGTAAAAAGAAAACAATACTGTCTATGTGGTGAATAAATTCTTGTGGCGAAAGTTTTGTAGAAATAATAGAGGTTCCCTTAACCTTTTTAATGCTATGGTTTGGTACTACCGTTTCAAACGCTTTTAGTCCGTTACCATCATCTAGTGTTTCTTTCCACGAATCATCTCTCGCATCACTAATCATTTGTTGTACAGTATCATTCATAAGACGAGTGTACTCCTCGCGCACTTCATCTGTTATTGTCACTTGCCTGTTTGTCATTGTAAAGATTTAGCCTTTTTTCTAAAACCTGACCAGTACATGGGTGATTGTGTTTGCCAGATCTGTTTACCTCCAAAAGATTTGAGTTTCTCAGCTGTGCTAACGTTGTTAATACAAGATCCTAGTAAATCCATGAACGGAGCGAAAGAGGGATCGTTTGCAAACTTGTCTGCAAAATCTAAAAGCTCTTTCAACTCGGCTGTGTCGTTATAAAACTTGAGAGTTGCACCTGTTTGTATCAACGTCTTGTATCGATCGCTTGCTTTTGATTTGGGTTGACTTTCAATGGTTTCCGTTTGGAATGGCGAAAAGTTGTGTTTTGGGGACGCTTTAGTAGGACTTAGCACAGGAGGTGGTGATCGGATAGGAATAGGTTTTTTGACAACTTTTGGTACCTCTTCTGGTTTCTCTTCCACTTTTACCTCTTGCTTTTTCAACTCTTCTTTGCTCTTCTTTAGACGTCGCTTGCTCACGAACACTAATCCTGATCGACTCTTGATCTTTTTTGTGTGTTCTCTACGTACAGTTTCCTTCTCATCTTCGTCCTTGATCTCCGACTTTTCGTCTTCTTCGTTGGGAGGTACATTCGCTTCTGGCTGTGGTGGTTCGACAGCTTTCGTTTCTTTCATTTTCTTTGGTATTTTAATCTTTTCCTTCTTTGATTTTGGCTTTTTGGCAGTCTCTAGTTCTTCCAAGTACTGGAACGCTTCATGGTACGCTTGCTCCAACGAAACATTCTCTACAAACTTTTTATCGACCATATCGCGTAGTTTGACTCTATTATCACCAGAAAGCTTAATGTACCGTTTTCTCAACTCTCTATTCAGCTGAAACATGTTAACGTTCGTTCAAGCAACTTACACTTCCAGAAAAGATCGTACGATAACGTCGCATAACACAAGAATCATCACAATCGACTTTTCTACTCACAATACGATGTCGAGTGCACACATGGTTTACATCACTTTCAATAATCGTATTACCAAGAACGTACTTTCTTACAAGGTCAAGAGATGATAGAGCACCAGAATCTTCTATCGAAAGTTTTGGTTTCTTATGCGCAGGTTTTTTTGTACTTGCCACATATTCATCTTCATCTGTTGTGTTTTCATCACCCTCCGCCAACTTTGCATAGTTTATTTTACTTGCTCGCCGTTTGTCACGTGGAGCAGCATCAGTGCGTTTTGGTTTATATTTTGGTTTCTCCTCTTCTTCACTGTCACTCATTTTTCGTTTCTTTGGTTCACGTTTTGCGTCAACTAGATGATCGTCTTTCTTCTTTTGCATTTTTTGTTCAAATTTACGCGACAACTCTTCGATATCTCCACCATACAACCGAACAACGTTAACATAACACGTATTAAGATATTTCATTCGAGCAGCGTCACTGTTAAGAAAATGCAGTCTGATATCATCGATGATATCGACTCTAGCGATCGACTCTTCTTCAAACGACTCGTACAGCTGACGGAGTGCGTTGTTCCCCTATTTGTTATGACTAAAAGATAAACTACATACGATAGCAGAAAATTGAGACCATTTTTGTCGCAAGGGGCACGTGTAAGTACATTGTGCTACACTGTTTACTGCAAAGTTAATTTCGTGAGAAAATCAAACCTATTGTATGACAAGGACAGAATGGCGTAGTTTCAATCTTGTTTGAATTCGCGTTGATAGGAGATGACATGTTTTGCATTTCAAACTTTTGCGTTTTAGCCTAGTTCAAATGACTAACCAATAGTTGATTGCAGCGCTTACAAAGTTAAGTTAATTTATTGGTCTAATTGCATAGAAAGAAATAACATTCCTAGAGGATTATCAGCGTCACTAACAGCTGTGATAAATTCGTCGTAGTCTATTCTTCCGTTCTTGTCAACATCTGTGGCATCGAAAATGCGAGCTAAATGCTCTGTTAGCGCTTTTAGCCGTGTAGGTGTGATTTTATACCCTGACATTTTTGAATTACCAGTCATTGACTTGGTGAAAAATTGTATCATTTCATTAACCTCGATACTGTTACTGCCATGAGTGTCGAACAATCCAAACACTATCCGTATCATAGCTTCTTTATCTGATAGCTGCAGCAGGTTACTCAATCCCGTCGCTATTTCTACTAAATCGACTGTACCAGTTCCATCCACCTCAAATGCATAAAACACTGTCTGAAAATAGTAAAGATCGAAGCGAGATTCTAATGTTTTTTCTAGAGTTTCAAAATAAGCCGTTTTATCAATACTGTCCGAGTTTCTACTGTTGCAGTTTGTTCGAAACCCTTCAAGTATTTTTCGTAGTTCTTCCTCAGAAATTCTCATACTTCCTGTTAATTTAGTAGGCGATCGATTTTCGCTCAATAGATCCTCATTCGAGCTCACACGACCAATAAACGAATTCGACAAATTCACCTTTGATTTCTTTCTCATGTTTGCTAATAGCTCATTTGCCGATAAACTTCTTGGTGCCTCTTCCTCTTCGGATGCTTCAGAGTAACTCTCCACTTCATCGTCATAGCGCTCGTTCGCGTGAGTATCTCCTCTTGGCGTTACCACTGATGTAGTTTTCGCACATAGACTTCCCATAAATTTTTGCAAGATACGACTACGGTGAATGCAAACAAGAAGAAAAGCTTAAATTTGAATAGTTTTTCGCTATTTTACAATGGTCTTCTGATATAGTACTTGTTGTATAGGAACATACCAACACCGGTAGCAAATAGCATTCCCAATGGAAGTAAGAATTCTCGATCGAAATAGCCTCTTCTTTTAGCTACTCGTTTCAAGTGTGCAGCTTCTTTTTCTAGCTTTTCTGTACCCTGTTTAACGAGCACGGCGCCCTTTACTGCTTCTTTCTTGATCACTTCGGCACCCTTGGTTGCTTCACGTTTGACAATCTTTGCATCTTTGCGGACCTCATCCGCTACAGCTTGTGTTACTGTTTTCAACTCGTCACCAACGATAACAACATCACGCTTGAGTTGATCGCCAAGTGTCAATGAAGCAGTATCTTGGACTTCTTCGTATAAATTTTCTCCAATGCGACGGAAAATGGGTTGTTGATAGACGCGACGAACGATAGGTTGTTCTACAACTTCATGAATTGTTTGTTCGTGAATCTCTTTGATGAACTTTTGTTCGTGACGTTCTACGATTGGTTGGATTTCAACTCGTTTTAGAATGGCATTTTCGGAGACTACCAATTCAGATTTTTCTCCGATCTTTTCTGGTGCGCGATTACGCTTTTCGAGTTCTTGTAATTTTCTGAGTTTCTCGCTCTCTGCGATTCTGTTTTCCAAGTTGACATCTTCATATCGAATTTGTTCAGATGTTGCTTGGTTATGTAGTGACTTTTCTCTGATGTGTTTGACTTCTCTTGATTCGTGAACTTCAATAATAGGCTACATTGTGAGATCGGCAAATAAAGTTCATACTTGTTCAATAATTTCAGTGATTACGGGTTGCTTGTGCACGACAATGTTAGTCTTTGTCTCTACTACATCTACAACGTCCTTCTCTTTAATTGTTGTTATCACTGGAGCGTTTGTAACTTCCTCAATCTTTTGATGAGCTACTGCGACAGTTGTTTTTCTAAATGGTAAACATAAACAAACCACAACTCACTTTGCTGTTAGTACCATGGTGGAATCAATTTGTTGTTGTTATTGTTGAATTGATCTTCGTAAAATAAATTTCGCTTATTAAGCCATAAAAATAGAACTCGTAAACCAAAATAATTTCTTTTTTCGAACTTTCATGTTATTTTAATAGAGGTCATCTATGTAGTTGGTATCGTCTATGTTTGTATCTTCTTCTGGTTCGACTCGCTTTTCATTAGTTTCGTAGCTATCGTGATAGCTCTCTTGTTTCTGTTGCAGCTCATGTTGTCGTTGTAGCTCACGTTGTTCTTCTAGACGGCGTTGCTCAGCTTGTTGTTGCTTTGTGAGCATATCTTCTTCGTGTGGTACAGATCGTACCTCTTCTTCCTCTTCTTTTCTTTGTGTTCGTTTTTCTATTTCTTTCAACTGTGCCGAGTACTGTTTCTTTTCCTTCTTCAAACCTAGCTCACCACATATTTGCGCAAGATACCTTAGACCTTCAACATTTTCAGGATATTTTGCATGGATTTGTTCATAACATTTTTTAGCTTGCTGGAACGCGCCTATCCGACGGTGACAGCTAGCAACCATCAACTGCCAATTCACCTCGTTGGGTTGTATCTGTGTCGCTCTTTCAAAGTACTGAAGAGCTTTCTCATAAATTTCATTTTTAACAAAATACAGTCCTAGCCACGAAACAACATCCATGTTAATTGGATAGTATCGGTAACTCTCTAGATAGGCGTTGAAAGAGTTGTTTTCTTCGCCGTTCTTTGTGTGCAATGAACCAAGATCAAATAGAGCACCTGGATCAGTAGGAACAGTATGCGTTAGTGTATCGTACCATGTGATTGCACTAGCTGTTTCTCCCATCTTGGAGTACGTACTTGCTATTTGATAGATAACCTCTATACTCTCTGAGACGATACTGTGTAGTTTTTTGAAGTTGGACAGCGCTTCAGCGTACTGATTTGTAGCCTTGTTCACGAGACCAAGATTGTAAATAGCTTGGATACAATCTGATTCGTTTAGTAACGCTTGTTGGAAGCTCTCTTTCGCAGCGTCGTATTCTTTGAGTATAAAGTGTACACAGCCTTTGTTGACCAAGGCACTAGCGTTATACTTGTCTGTTTCAACAGCCAAGTTCGCGTGCTTTTGTGCGTTCTTCAAATCACCTTCGAGTAAGTACAAATAAGTCAGATTTGTCGCAGCTCGCGTTTGTAGTTTCTTATCTTTTCGTTCAAACTCTTTTAGCGCTTCTATCGCAGCAGAGAATTTTTTATGTTTCATGTAAGTTAGTGCTTTCGCCATTTCTACTTCTCCGACAATATTTGTCTTTCCGCCCTTCTTTAGCGCAAAACTCTTCAACTGGTCGATAATGTAATCGAATCCTCTTTCCCAATCTTCATCAACAACTTCAGATATAAGTCTTGCCGCTTTGAGAATGTAATCACAGTGTTTTCGTTGTTGGTCTTTCAAAAACTCGTGAAGGTCATCATGCAATAAACTATGCGCTTCATCATCTAAATCTTCTTCCGGTCTTGTTCCCGGTATTTGTACTTGCAATAGTTTATTAAACGATTTTTTCATTTCTTTCTTGTCACCCATGCCGTAGTAACAAAGTAATAAATTGAACGCTATTGGTTAGTATTGTGTAATAAAAATCGTACCTGTATCGATATCATTGTTATTGTTATTGACGACCTCCTCAAAGTATTGTATCGCTTCATTGTATTGTCCTAGTTTGATGAACGCTATTCCAATGTTTTTCGAGATTTTACTCCGAAGCTCTTTATGATGCGCAGGCATAATTTGATCCAACGCCATACGATACATTCGAATTGCCGTTTTATACACGCGTTGCTCAAAGTAAATATTTCCCATATTTACTCGTAATCGACCTGCGTGCGTATAGTTTTTGTTCTTTACTACATTTTGATACGTTTCCAATGCTTCCGTGTACAATCCATTGGCATGGTAACATCGTGCCAAATTGAACAACACCGAGTATGTCAAGTCAAAGTTTTGTTCTCCAGAAATATTTTTCTCTTCTC
>JAESGV010000885.1_pt1 | contig 12957 bp, 6 predicted proteins | sample 9269781 | NCBI WGS metagenome assembly JAESGV01 (sample SAMN15741586, study PRJNA653496) | algae metagenome | isolation source: Tildeniella torsiva UHER 1998/13D and co-occurring heterotrophs from... | place: Slovakia: Slovak Paradise National Park, Hrabusice, Kosice Region | collected 2000-01-01 | reverse complement strand
TATTATGTGTTTATCCATACGCAAAAGATGGAAACAATCCAAGTTCTGTGGAAACACTAGAGTTTGTTTTGGTCATCGATACAGATACACTCGTACTCGTGAAAAAAGATGAAAAAACAGACCAACAAATATTTTTGCAGAAAAAACTAGAACAATCAACGAGGATAGGATCAGCAGAAGAAGACACGTTCGAAGATGAATTATTTATTGACCAAGATAACATGTTCAACGTCCTAACGTTCAAACGACGACAAATCGAGAAACGTGGTCCTATCATGCCCATAGAAGAAATCTATCCACACTATGTCAAAGCAGCATTAGAGTCGCGACAAAAATACAATCCAACTGCAGTCAATGTAACTTCCGATTGGATTGATGATGACACCAGTACTGCAACAGAACAAGATGCTTCCGATCCAAGTACGACACCTCCAACAAGTCCTAATGGTCATGGCCCCACAGAATCCAAACAAAAACACTTTTCATTCACAGTACAATGTCAATTCGGACAGACGAAGAAGAAAGAGTTGAAACCATACGCAAAAGTCCAATTCTTGGTCAACTCGGAAAAAGATCAACAACAATGGACAAGTGTCCTTACAGAAGCCATTTTGAATGAAGAATCCAGAAAAGATTTACGAGATCCACAAGAAGAAGTGTTAAAAAAGATACAACCATTTAGTGACTTTTTCTACTTGTTGACTGGTGATGAAAAGAGTGGAATTGATGGACCTACCATTGTCAACTGTTTTAACAGTATAACATTATCTGTTGCGGAGAAGATGGTCGTTCCATTGTTAACTGTATTCGATACCATTGGTGCACGTTGTTCAAGTGTAGATTTAATCAAATCTGCCATTTCCGCAGAAATTGCAAATGCATCAAGTGCAGGAACCTTGTTCCGTAGAAACAGTTTATCATCCAAATTGGTCACTCTATTCTTCAAACTTTATGGATTGGACTATTTGAGACAATCAGTCGGTGCAGTAATCAAGAAGATCATTCGAGAAAACAAAAACTATGAAATTGATGATGGTCGTGTTCAAGGTGCTTCCAAACAAAAAATAGTAGAAGAGAACGGTCGTGTACTTTCCGATTTGGTACAAACAGTAATTGACAGAATTGTGAGTCGTTCGGCAACTCATGCACCACATGAAATTCGATTAATCTTGAGTCACAGTTTAGTAGAAACGAGAAAGAGATTCCCAGATAGTGGAGAAATTTGCGTTGGTGGATTATTGTTTTTGCGATTCTTTTGTCCTGCCATTTTAACGCCACAACAATTTGGACTTGTTCGTGAGAATATGGCTCCACCATCAAATGCACTTCGTACATTGACTCTATTGACAAAGGCATTGCAGAATATTGCCAATCAAATCAATGTTGTAGATAACAAGAAAGAAGCGTTCATGTCAAGATTACAAAACGTAATGGAAACAAATATTGAACCATTGAAATCCTTTTTCGGAGATATTGCCACATATAAGCCATTAGAAGTTGCAGAATCTGGTATCGCATCACCGAACGCAAGTTTTAGAACTATTACACTATTGTCAGGAAGTATCATTCCCGATACCATGAAACTCAAATGTTTGACACTTTTGAATTACTTTTTCCAAGAAGCGTTTGCGAAAAAGATGTTCAAACCAGAAAAAGATGAAGATAATGAAATAAGAATTGCATATTTGAGATTTGCTGAAACGTTGTCGTTGATGAGTACTGAAGATATGGAAAAACAAGTTAAAGAGCTGCGTGATGCTGCTCCGAAACCGGAACCAATACCAGAACCTGTTGTCGTGCCAGAATCAATTGTTCAACAACCAGTTGCTCCTGAACCACAACCTGAACCTGTTCAAGAACCAGTAGCACCAGAACCAGTCGCTGTCGTACCTACACCAGAACCTGTTGTGGTATCAGAACCAGTTGTTCAAGAGCCAGTTGCTGTTGTACCTACACCAGAACCGGAGCCAGAACCAGTTGTGGTACCTACACCAGAGCCTGAACCAGTGCCAGTTGAAACTCCACAAGAACCTGTGGTTGTACCAAAGGTTACTCCTGTGGAAACAAAACCTGAAGAACAACCAGAACAACCTCCAACGCCAAAAGAAGAAACAGAACCTGCTGTCACGAGTCAACTTACACTAGAGTTAGAGGGTAGACAACAAATGGATCCTTCTCCAACAACGTCACCTGTAACTGCTGAATCACCACTAGAATCAGGTGCACCTTCACCTATCCCTAAACAAGCTAAAATTATTCGAAGACCAACGATTTCACGTGGTATTTCACCAATGGATCCAAACACGCAATCAAGAACAACAAATATACGGTCAAGACCAAGTTCACCAGTGGTAGTACCCGCGAATAATGGTGATGAAGCGTTATTGTCGACATCGGCACCAGTAGGAACAAGTGCCATACCCAAGAAAGTTGTGCTAAAGAAACGATTTGCTCCATCAAAAATGATGACACCATCAACACCTCCACCTGTAACTACAACAATTGATCCACAATAAAGAGAATTTCTTTATTCTTGTTTGATACCAGCAACAGCTTCTACACTTGTGGAACCTGCTTCTTTGACCGCTGGCGCTTGTTTCTTTACAGGTGCAGAGTATGTGTTCAAGTAAAAGTTCATGAACAACATGACCATGCTAATCATGTACAACCATTCGGCCAAAACCATGTACGCTGGTACGACAGTTGGAACAACTCCAAGAACGTGGATGGAGTACAACATGAAAGAATCTCTAGTGAAGATGATTAAGAATTGTACCAATTGCATCATGGTAATATACTTCTTAACACTCATTAGAGCCTTTACCCAACGAGGAGGATTTGGTTGACGTGCTAATGGAGCAGCAAAGTAGTAGCTGTACATGACAACGTGTACCCATGAGTTAATGCAAGCAGCCAACCAGCTGTCACCACCTGGAGCATGTTTGCAGCCAAAGTAGGAGAACAAGAAGATAGATCCATGGTGGTATAAGTGGAGGATTGAAACTTGACGAGAATTCTTCTTCAAAATCATGATGAAAGTGTCATTCCATTCAGGGATCTTGGACAAGTAGAAGATGTATTGAATGCGAACAACCTAGATATTAGATCGAGTAAAATAAACGTACAGGAAGGTAGCTCTCATCAGATGGAACTTCATTACCGATGAATTTCAATCCGTAGTGGTAAATGCAACGTAGGTATTCAAGACCCATGTACAAGGACAAAAGCACCATGAGTGCGTTATGTACTTGGGAGTAACCTTTTAGTTGGAAGGGTTCTTTCTTCAACTTCATCAATTGAGTAAGAACGAAAACAATGACGTAGTATGCCGCACACATGTACATTACGTGCCATGGATTGTCGAGCAATGGCCACTGTTGAGCTTCCAAAGGTCCGATACCTGCATCTTTGAATGCCCAGTGCATGGTGTTATGACGTTTTATTGATATGCTCTAAGATAACTGCAGAGTAGCTGTAGATAGGCAGCCAACTGTAAAATTGATCTTTTCTGATAGGATGTGGTTTATTCATTAGAATCAAACGCGGTAACAACACCATTCTTGATCGTTCTATCATGTGCTTCTCAGGTTTAAAAAGAATTGGCCATAAAATCTACAACAATAGATTAGAAACAATGATCTTATGTACAGATGTACAAGCTTCCGAGCGTTAAGAATAGAACAATTTGCTTGAGAATTTCAAATGGGAACGCAAATCGTTGCTGTTAAATTTTACAAAAAACACATGCAACTTTTTCGGGTGAATGTTCATCGTCTGCCATACAGAACAAACATTTCTCGCTTTTATCGATTAGAAAAAAGAAATGCTCCAAAATCTCCACTCAAGCGAAGCGATTCAGAGCGTTTGACCTTCATCGACACACAAACTGCCGAACAACAAATATTGGAGCACAAAAGTGATTACGTAAAATGCATGGATGTATACAAGCAACTTGTTAACAAAAATTCAATCTATACTCCCAACGAAACTATCATAAAAACGTTAGTTCAAACATGCATGGCACACAACGACCAAACACTATTCAAACAAGTACTGCAACTCTATGATGATGTTGCGCGCTTCAATATCAACATTGACAGTATTACACTTGAACGTATTTCAGTCGCGTGTGTACGTGTGAATGAACCAGAAACTGTATCACTTAGCATGTACCAAGAACTGCAACCAGAGCAAGAAACATACTCTCTACTACGCAATTTATTACTTGCGAACGCTAAAAGTGATCGAGTAGAAGTGGCGTTTGCCATATTCAAAAAGATTATCGCGCATGGATGGAGGTTGGCCAGTGGTACAGTAACAAGTTTGATCCAACTCGCAGTACGAAAAGAAAATCTAGAACTATGCATGCAAGTGTTTGAGCACGCGAAACAAAATAACATTGCGTTATCAAATGCACCATTTTCCAATTTGATCAAATTGTGTCACAAGCTAAAAGCACAAAAAGAAGGAGCACGCGTTATAGAATACTTTTTATCACAAAAATTCCATTTTGAAAACTATTCATGGAATCGAATCATTAGTTTCTACGCACATTGTGGAGAACTCAACAGGTCTCTTTCTTCAATGCAGAAAGCGATAGGCACAGGAGTTTCCATCACGTCAGAAACAATCACTACTGTACTGAAATCAGTTCTCAAGAACAATTCATACTCATTTGGCAGAAGAGTTCATACATTGATGAACGAAAACAAGTACGAGTTCTTACCAGTCCACTACGCGTTGCTAATTTTCATCTATGAGAAACTTGAACAAATAGATCCTGCAGTCACACTCTATGATCAAATGATAGACAAACAAATCCCAGTAAGCAATCAAGTATACACAGCACTTTTCAATTTGTGCGTTTTAACACAAAATTCACAAACTGGAGGCCGTATCTACGAAACCATGATGAAATCGAAAAATGTACCTGATGTGGAAACATATCAATCCATCATGATCTTTTTATACGTTTTGGAACAAAAAAAAATGGCCATGGATATTTATGATTCGATCAAAAGTACTGGCATGTTAGATTTGGAAAAACATGTCAAGTTGTTACGACGTTGTGCAGAGTTGAACTTGTTTGGTATTGGAACGACGATTTATAATGATTTGAAGAGTAGTGGTGCCATGAATGCGCAGCAAAGTTGGAATAGTTTTGCAACGTATTTAAAGTTGTTGGCCAATAACGATCAGGTAGCAAAAGCGATAACATTTTTGGAAGAAACAAAACTAGAGCGTGTTGATTTGTATCCTGATAGTATTCTACTGGAAATTATCTCACAACGAGGTACACTTGAACAGTTCAACAGAATGCGTGACGTTATTGCGCAAAGTGGTATGAAACTTGATCCAGCGACAGTTACTGCATTGTTAAAATGCTTTATCAAGTTTGATATGCTTGAAGAAGCGATGGAATTGTTCGACACTTCACCAAAAACACAATCATCGTACTCGACACTGTATTCAGCGTTCAGAGATCAAAAATTCAAGAAATATGGAAATATCGTCTACAATCGGATGGTACAAGATAGATACGTAGCCAAGTATGAACTTTATGAGAAATTGGTGGACATGTTACTCGAATATGAGCAATACGGCGATGTAGTTGATGTATTCGTGTTTGCAGAAAAGTATTGGGATTTGAAACCGAAAATGGTTACTTACAGTCGAATCCTCACCAAGTTTGTTGAAGAAAAACAACATAAACTCGTTGATCGATTGATTCCACTCATGTTGAAGAGATCCAACGAGTTGACCGTGTTCGAATACACCACCATGATGAGACACTCTTTCGCAACAGATAATATCACCATGGTCATGAACTTGTTTGAAAAAACGTTAGAAAACAAGAAATCACCAGATAGTGTCATGTACGATATCTTGTTTCTTGGATTTGCGCAAAAGTATGATGTAACCAATGGTGAAGTTGTATGGAAACATTTGACAAGTTCCAATTTTAAAATTGATCAAACATCTATTTTTGGAGTGTTGAAATGGTTGAGTGCTGTTGGTAAAACTGAAGAAGCGGTGAAAGTGTTCTATGAAAGTAATTCTCGTCATAATAAAGAGATCATAGCAATCGTAGCAAGAATGTGTACTACGCACAAACTTGTTGACCAAGGGAAAAATTTGTTTGATGAAACGCCAAAAAGATTGTTAGCAGATAGTGAGGTGCAAAGTTCGTTTATACCACTTGTCGCGATGTGGGATATTAACAAGGCAAGTGAGATATTTGAGCAGTATCCCAAATCTGTTTTCACGTGGGGAGCCATGATCAAAGCATACGGAGACGCTAGAGATGGTAAAATAGCACTAGAGTTGTTCAATAGAATGAAAAGGGAAGGTGTAAAACAAACAGCAATGTGTACAAAAAACGTTATCGGAGCGTGTTACGGATCAGGAATGTATCAAGAAGCAATCGATGTTTATGAACAAAAAACTGTTGCTACTGATGTAAAAATGGATACAACTGCGTCACTAGCGTATGCTCAAGCAGGTCAAGTAGAGAAAGCTATCCAACTTGCTGAAAAGGTGAACAACATTCGGTCATGGATGGGAGTTTTGAGAGCAAGTGTTGCAAACAAGCAAGTTGATCAAGCACAGATGGCAGCACAGAGGGTGTTTGCGCAGAAGAGTGATCATTACGAAGCAAAAGAGTCGATGCAGCAATTAGTCTTATAAAATATTCAAATTTGCTCATTAAAATGGGCCACAGGAATCGAACCTATTGTCAATCACGAACATGTTACATTGGTTGAATGTAACACCAAATCGTTCCATTTAGTTCACCAAGCAGAACTGTCCCGAAGAAACAGATTTACCTACAAGGCCTGCATACTTTTTCCGCACAGAGGTGTTATGATATGGCTTGTTACTATGCGTTCAATATGCACCGTACACAATATTGCAAACCTACTGGTGGCCCACAAGAAATTGTTTTGGGTCTGAACTATTTGAAAACACAAAAATTCTTGTAAGAAATTATGGGAACAAGATGCAAACAGTCACACATCATGTTTTATAGATTGTCTTCAATGGAGATCTCATACACACTTATCAATGTAGCTCTTATTTAGAGTTAAGCATCAGATATACTAGTTGTTGGCATATCAATTCAGTTAGCCCAAATCTAAAAAGAGGTTAAAGATCAAAGCTGAAATAGTATTTAATTTTAAGTTATCATACTTGATAAATCAAACTTTAAAATATTTCTTACTTGTTAAACAATTTATATTTTAATATTTTTATAGATTATTTCTTATTTATAAAATTATTAAAATAATTAAAAAAGACCTTAAAAGGTCTTTTTTCTTTTTTTAAAATAATTTTTAAAATGTTTTTATAAAAATATTTTATAAAATTTATATTTTCATATTTTAAGTTTGTGAATTAAAGTGTTTTTCATATTTTAAACTTAAAAACTAAAGTGCTTTTCATATTTTAAGTTTAAAGACTAAAATGCTTTTCATATTTTGAATTTAAAAATTAAAGTGTTTTAAATAAATAAGTTTATACTTCTGATATAAACTCAAAAATCAAGTAGATCTACTTTGCAAAACTCAAAAATTTAAGTTCATATCAGAAGTATAAACTCAAAAATCAAGTGGGTCTACTTTATAAAACTCAAAAAATGAGTTTATACCAAAAGTATAAACTCAAAAAAATGAGTTTATATCAGAAGTATAAACTTAAAAATTAAGTAAATCTACTTTATAAAACTTAAAAATAAGATGCACACATTATACATAATGCAAAATATAGGATGCACACATTATACACAATGTAAAATATAAGATGCATACATTATACATAATATAAAATATAAAAAATTATATTTTTTTTATAAAATATAAAAAAAATAACAATTTATATTTTAATATTTTTATAAATTATTTCTTATTTATAAAATTATTAAAATAATTAAAAAAGACCTTAAAATGTTTAAGTCCCTCGGGGCAGGGACTTGTTCATTTTAAAAATTATTTTATATTATAATTTATTATAACTTATAATAAATATGTTTATAATAATTTAAAAATTATAATACTTTTATTATTTATTTATTATTTTTGCACTTATAATATTATTATGTAAGTTACTTTTAATTTCTTTCTATTTTTTAAAAGTAATAAAACCTTACTTTTTTACATTATTATAAGAATCTATCATGCTTTGTAGCTTGCTTAAGTCTATAAGCTTGATCAGCGCCTGTGCATTCAATTGCCCTTGTGATGTATGTATCGTCATTACAGCAGCTGTGATCACCTTTACAAATGAGTCTTTCTTCTTTACATTTTGGTTCTTGCTCTTCAAGTATTCAAAAATGTTCTCTGTTACTTTCTCTGCTGCATCCTTTCGCACATGCTCATACACTTCTGTAACTTTATCGATAACACTTTTTACCGAAACAATGCACTTGTTATATGCCAAATTATACATTTCTAACACATTTCCTCTTGGCGTTATGCGTACTTCTCCTGACGACTCTGCAAACTCTTCTAATAATGTACTAATGGTGACACTTCTTTCAAATGTCGCTCGAGCAACATCTAGTATCGTATCCAGAATATCTTTTGGAAGTTGTTCAATTGACCAATACGTACAGTCTATTGCATCTTCTATGAACCATAGCAAACGCGATAGTCCACTAATCGAAGATGGTAATACAAACCTTCTTGTTGCTGTGATACCCTGACTAGTAATATCCACTAACAACTCAAAACCTGTGTGGTTTCTGTCTAGTATGGACTCGCGAACATCTAGCTCAAGTTGTGATACTAGAGTGATAAATGTCAATGCATTTTGTGATACATCATCTCGTAAGTGATATGATAGGTTCTTAATAGGTGAGGAACATCCACATCCTATCGAAGTGGCTATCGAATCAGTGTTACGGAATACAATGACATCTCGATATACACTTAGTGCATGCACTAGCGCGATTGTTTCACGAGAACGATCAAAATCAAACACATACGAGACTAATCCATCATCACTAGGGAACTTGTACTGATTCTTGTTCCATACACTCCAAAACTGTTCCGATTCAAAACTCAAAGTACTGCTCCTTGTATATTGGAAACTTGTATGCCAATGAAACTCTGTTTCTGCAACTAGCCTCCACGCGTCACCACTCTTATACATTGTCACTCGTAAGTTCTCTACACTTTGCTTGTACACTCGAACAGTAACTTGTAACGCAGTACCTTGATACTTTCTCAGCAACATTTCTGCTCCACGTACATCATTTGGTAAAAACGAAGGTCGAGGGATCACAGTAGGATATGGTAGTACAGGATACACTAACTCGTTCGAAAGTACGATTCCATTACATAACGCGATCATGGGATAATCATCAAACGGTGACTCTTGGCCATCAACTCGACAAATTTGTTCTTGATTTGCGTGCTCAACGTGTACAGAAAAGTGTTTTGTAAGTAAGTCGATACCGCCTTCTCGAATTGTTTCCAATAAATCTCGTAACGCGTTTCTGTACATGACAACTGCAGCGTGTGATAACGAAGTCACGTTCTTGCGTACATCTGGTTCTCTATGAGGCGCGATCAATGTAAACTCTTTCTTGACTTGTATAAACTTTTGCTCGTAATGGTTCTTTAACTTGTCGTACAATTGTTTAGGATCGGTTACGCCATCGCTTAGTACGAGCGCTTCGTCGTGAATATCATTTCCAAAAGTTACATCTTGTATAGATCCATGATGTGCTAGTTCCATTCCCCAGTTCAAGTATCGGAACGTGTACACGAAGAGTTTTCTTCCTTTTTCAAAATCTTTTTCTCGCATAATGCGATTGTATGCTTTATGCCACGTTCTGTTCACTTCATTGAGTACACTTTCTCGTAATTTGCGTAATCTTAGTATCATGTGTTGTTTAATGGGTAACTCTTCGCATATGATAAACTGTGGAGGTAAAAACCCACAAAATAGTAACCAGATTGCATGTTCGTGAATTAATTGTAGGAATACATCTGCACTGTATACTCCAGCATTTATCAGTCCGTCTTTAGCTTCTATCATAATCCTGGAAAACTTTTTGTTAATTCGTCACTTATAAACGTACTTGTTTTTTTGCGTTAACAGTGAACTCTTCTTTTGAGAATTTTTGGAATGTTTTCTCAGTATTATTTAGTGTTAATTTGTGTTCCATGGTCTCCCAAGATTTGACAACGACAACATAGTCATAATCGGATTGTGGCGTATGTTTTCCGTACACACGACTGCCAAATAAATAAATATTAAGTACTTCATCTACTGCAAGGTTCAACGCGTTGCATAACTCTGTTTTGTTCATGCAACAAGGTTACAAACTTTTTTTTGTATAGATAATTTTTATAAAACTGTTCCACTGAATCTACTGCAATTTGCATTACGCACCAGCCACTACGAAAAGCTGATTTATGACACAAGTAATTTACACTTGGAACTACTTTGCGTCATTAGAATAGTTGACAAGTAAACTTAGCAATACTCTCGCGCTTTAAAGATGCTGATACCAGCTTTTCAAATTTCTTTGAACAACGTAATATACAAAGACCTTGCATGTATTGGGAAATGTAAGATCGATATGCACTACTCACATCAAAGATGACGGATCAAGACCATCCATTACAGCTGTGACCAATGCTGGAAAAGTATTAATTCATAACCCACATGAAAAAGATGTTGATAGCCAAAGTAACACATTCTCTCAATTACTCATATCTAGTTCGATTTTTAAACATCAACAGAGATATAAATTCAATCTGTGCAGGCCAGCTAAATCCAAAGTGGAAAAGAGACGTGCTACTTATTGGAACGGAAACAAATTTACTTGGATACGACGTACACAACAATGCAGACATATTTTATAGAGCAAGTCCCGCGTTTTCTATTTGTAACAAAAACTAGGAAGTATCAGATGGATTGAACACGATGATAATGGGAAGAATCGGAACGTTCGACTCCGAACTAGTACTAGTTGGAGGAAATTGTTCGATTCAGGGTTACGATCATCAAGGAAACGAACAATATTGGAACACAACGTACGACAATTTTTATACTCTCTAACAAACAGGGTACACTCTAAAAAAATTCTAATTTGAATTAGGGAGGAAACGTAACGTCGTTAGAATTCATTGACGTTGATGAAGATGGCGAAAAAGAGTTACTTGTAGGTTCTGACGATTACACCATCTAGTAACTATCAACTTATGATACTAACCATTCTCAGTATCTATCGGAATGAAGAAGTGCTCTCCGAAGTCCCAGAAAACGATCAAGTTGTAGGACTATGCGCCATGCGACATACAAAGTACGGGTATGGATTAGCCAATGGGACAGTTGGAATGTACGATAAAGATAAACGAGTTTGGAGAGCAAAAACAAAACATGTTATACACGCAATAGAAAGTTACGATTTAGACGGTGATGGTATTCCAGAACTCATCGCAGGTTGGTCGAACGGCAAAGTTGAAGTTCGACACGAAAATAATGGTTCTATCATCTACAAGGACCAATTCTCGAGTGGTGTCTCATCTATAGTTAAGGCCGATTACAGAATGGATGGAAAAGAGGAAATCATTTGCTGCTCGTACAATGGAGAAGTGCGAGGATATCTTCCTGCAGAAAACGAACTACAAAAAGGGTTCGACAGTAAAATCGAAGAAGATACAATGTCTGAGTTGAACCAAAGAAAAGAAGAGTTGATTCATGAACTCAAAGCATTTGAGGAAAACATTCGAAAAATCAAAGCAGGAGAAGCAGATGCCAATCAATTGAAAAACACGACAAAAGTGACTTGTTCATTGAAACCAAAAATGGAGCAGAAATGCGTTGCTGTTGTGTTTGAAACCAATCCAGAAAATATTTTCAAAGCTGCTATTCTAACAGCTGAGCAACTCTTCGAAACGGAGAGTTGTATAATCTATGCAAAAGATCCGACAAACATGTTGGAAGTGAACTTGGCACCAGCGAAAGATATTTCTGTCGAATTCGCTGTGCAAGCGTTAGTCGGTCAGGGTTTAGGAACTACTTTCCAAGTGTATGAGCTCAAGTACACATTACCAAAGTTTGCATTGTATTGTCCATTGCCAGATCTCTCACCACCTCCTCGCTCGACTGTAGAGTTTAAGATTACAGATCGTATTAACCGTGTTATCATGTGGTTGAACAATAGTTTTAACATTGTGTATAGTTCTACGGAAACAAGAGACATGGATGTCCGATTTATCGGCATTCGAGATAGAATGCCACTGCAGATCCGTTTCGAGATAGCTACTAGCAAAATGACTATTCGTGTCGATAGCATGGAAGTAGCTGGAGATATTGTACAAGATATTTGTACTCAAATGGGAATCAAGGAATTGGAAAGTGTATGCTTCTTCCCAGACGAGTTCAAAGCGTTTGAAGATGTACTCAGTCAGGTGGACAGTTTCAACAGTACTCGTTTGAAAATGACTGCCGATATGGCAGATAGCTCTCAAGCAGTAAAAGCGTTGGTAATTAAAGCCGAAGATGCAAGATTGCTAGGTGACATGAAGTACATGAGAGGAATGTACAAAGATTTGTACGACTTGAACAAGGATTTGATTGGTGAATTCATGAAGAGAGCTAACAATCACAACCAATTGCTTATAGCTCTCAAAGATGTAAATCAAATGATACAAAAAGCTTCTCGTTTACGCTTTGGAGAAGCAAAGAGAAGAGTAGTAACTGATGCTCGTAACGCGATCAAGAATAACAACATTCATGGCTTGTTTAGCGTACTGCAAGGAACGGGTAACCAATAAACACGAACCAGCTAAAGCCGGTTTTGTTACCTTAAACGTAGAGGGGTTACGTGACTGATTTGATTTTCATTAATTGCGTTTTCTCCAAAAGCTTGATACCTAATTGTAAACCACATATTTTTTGCCGATTGGCCCGACTCTTCAGTTGACTACAGAAAAGAGTAAC